>Ga0265319_1000678_pt1 | contig 22196 bp, 19 predicted proteins | sample 4824metaG_FD_192443 | JGI IMG/M metagenome (GOLD analysis project Ga0265319, IMG submission 192443) | Rhizosphere microbial communities from Carex aquatilis grown in University of Washington, Seatle, WA, United States - 4-8-24 metaG | ecosystem: Host-associated > Plants > Roots > Rhizosphere >...
CGGCACTGCTCCCCGCCGCGCGCTGCGCGTCGCCGCTCGCGGTCGCGACCGCGCCGTGCGCCTTGTCGATCGCGCCCTTGAGGCCGGCGACGCCGGGCGCGGCGCCGGACGCTGTGGACTGCGCGGCGGCGGGCGCGGGGGCACCGCTCGACCCGCCGTCGCTCGACGGCTTCGGCCGCAGCGCGACGAACCACACGACGGCGAGCAGCAGCGTCGCGGCCAGCGCGATCTGCATCGGGCGGGAGACCTGGGACATCCCCCTCGTATTCGGCAGAAAGGGCCGCTGGCGTTAGCGCGGCGGCCGCGGCGGGACCTGGATGCCCAGCTCTCTGAGCTGGCGCGCGTCGACCTCGGCGGGCGCGCCGGTGAGCGGGTCGGCGCCGGAGGCGGTCTTCGGAAAGGCGATCACGTCGCGGATCGTCTCGCGGCCGGCGAGCAGCGTGACGATGCGGTCGATCCCCATCGCGATGCCGCCGTGCGGCGGCGCGCCGTATCTCAAGGCGTCGAGCAGGAAGCCGAAGCGCGCCTGCGCCTCCTCGGCGCTCATGCCGAGCAGCTCGAGCACCCGCGCCTGCACGTCGGTGCGGTTGATGCGGATCGAGCCGCCGCCGATCTCGCTGCCGTCGAGCACGAGGTCGTACGCGCGCGAGCGCAGCGCGCCCGGGTCGCCGTCGAGGTCGCCCTCGGGGGCGGTGAACGGGTGGTGCAGCGCGGTCCACTCGCCGTCATCGGTCCGCTCGAACATCGGGAAGTCGACGATCCAGAGGATGTCGTGCGATCCCTCGGGCACAAGCTGGAAGCGTTCGGCCAGCTCCAGGCGCAGCGCGCCCAGCACGGCGCAGACGACCTTCGGCGTGTCGGCCGAGATCAGCAGCAGGTCGCCGGGCTTGCCGCCGAGCCGCTCCGTCACGGCGGCCAGCTCCGCCTCGGACAGGAACTTCGCGATCGGGGAGCGCCACGTGCCGCCCTCCTCCACGAACGCCCACACGAGCCCCTTCGCGCCGAACTGTCTCGCCAGCTCGGTCAGCTCGTCGAGGTCTCTGCGCGCCAGCTCGCGCGCGCCAGCGTTGATCCCGCGCACGACGCCGCCGGAGGCCAGCGCACCGCTGAAGACCTTGAACTCGGAGGACGCGAGCGCCTCCCCCACGTCCGCGATCTCCATCCCGAAGCGCGTGTCCGGGCGGTCGACGCCGTAGCGCAGCATCGCCTCGTCGTAGCCCATGCGCCGCCACGGCGCCGGCGGCACGTCGAACTCCGCGACTGCGAAGACGGCGGCCATGATCGCCTCCATCGTCTCGATCACGTCGTCCTCGGCGACGAAGCTCATCTCCAGGTCGAGCTGGGTGAACTCCGGCTGGCGGTCGGCGCGCGTGTCCTCGTCGCGGAAGCAGCGGGCGATCTGGAAGTAGCGCTCGTAGCCGCCGATCATCAGCAGCTGCTTGAACAGCTGCGGCGACTGCGGCAGCGCGAAGAACGCGCCCGGGTCGATGCGCGCCGGCACGAGGTAGTCGCGCGCGCCCTCCGGTGTGGAGCGGGTGAGGATCGGCGTCTCGATCTCGAGGAAGTCGCGTGTGTCGAGCACGTCGCGCATCGTCTTGATGACGGTGTGGCGCAGTGCCAGCGCCTCCTGCAGCGGCCGGCGGCGCAGGTCGAGCGTGCGGTGCTTGAGGCGGATCAGCTCGTCGACCGGGCCGTCCTCATCGATCGGAAAGGGCGGCGTCTCGGCGTCGGCGTGCAGCACCAGCTCGTCGACCGCGAGCTCGATCTCGCCCGTCGGGATGTTCGCGTTGACGTTGCCCTCGTCGCGGCGCACGACCGTGCCGGCGGCGGTGAGGACGTCCTCGGAGCGCAGCGCGTGCGCAGCGGCGTGCGCAGCGGGCGCGCGGTCCGGGTGGAAGACGAGCTGGACGATCCCGGAGCGGTCGCGCAGGTCGATGAAGATCAGCCCGCCGTGGTCGCGGCGGCGGTGGACCCAGCCGGCGACGCGCGCGGGCGTGTCGGCCCGCTCGCCGGTGAGCGACGCGGCCCAGGCGTCGCGGAACGCGTTCGCGCGCGGCGGGTGGAACGGGGGCGGCTGGGCGGGATTCCTCAAGACAGCTTCCTTCCGCGCAGCACCGCCGCGATCACCGCGTCGGGCGCGAGCTCGTCCTGCTCGCCGGCTTCTCGATCCTTCACCGTCACACCCTCCTCGCCGACGATCGCGACGAAGCGCGCGCCGATCCGATCGGCCTGCTTGAGCTGTCCCTTCAACGAGCGGCCGGCAAGCTCCAGCTGCACGTCGAGCCCGGCGCGCCGTGCGCGGTGCGCGATGCGGAACGCCGTCGCCCGCACCGGCGGCTGCGCCTCCGCGTACGCGACGAACAGGTCGACGACGGGCGGGGCGACGGGATGCTCGCCGGCGGCCAGCAGCATCCGCTCGATCCCCGCCGCCCAGCCGACGCCCGGCGTGGCCGGGCCGCCGAGCTGTTCGATCAGCCCGTCGTAGCGGCCGCCGCCGCCGACGCCGGACTGCGCGCCGAGCGCGTCGCTCGTGAACTCGAAGACCGTGCGCGCGTAGTAGTCGAGGCCGCGCACGAGCGTCGGGTCGAGCTCGTACTGCAGGTCGGCCTCGTCGAGCAGCGCGCGCACTTCGGCGAAGTGGCCGGCGTCCTCGCCGTCGAGGCGGTCGAGCAGCAGCGGCGCGCCGGCCATCACCTCGCGCGTGCCGGGGTGGTCGGCGTCGAACGCGCGCAGCGGGTTGGCATCGATCCGCGAGCGGACCTCCTCCGAGAGGCGGTCCTCGTGCGCGCGCAGGTACGCCTGCAGCTCCTCGCGGTAGGCGGCGCGCGTCTCCGACCGGCCGAGCGATGAGAGGCGCAGGCGCACGTCTCTCACGCCGAGCGCGTTCAGCAGCTCGGCCAGCAGCACGATCGACTCCGCGTCGACGGCCGGGTCGGCGGAGCCGATCGCCTCCGTCCCGATCTGCCAGAACTGGCGCTGGCGGCCTCTCTGCGCGCGCTCGTAGCGGAAGAACGACGACAGGTACCAGAGCTTCACCGGCTGCGGCAGCTTGTGCATGCCGTGCTCCATGTAGGCGCGCGCGACCGGCGCGGTCCCCTCCGGACGCAGCGTCAGCGAGCGCCCGCCGCCGTCCTCGAACGTGTACATCTCCTTCTGCACGATGTCGGTCGAGCTGCCGACGCCGCGCGCGAACAGCTCGGTCGCCTCGAACGCCGGCGTCTCGATGCGCCGGTAGCCGGCCGCGCCGAGGATCCTGCGCGCGGCCTCCTCGACCGCGTCGCGGCGCGAGGCGTCGTCGGGCAGCACGTCGTAGGTCCCCCGCGGGGCTTGGAGCTTCGCGCTCATGGCGGGCCGGAGGCTACCGGGCGAGCGCGTCGAGGAACGGGTTGCTCGCGCGCTCCTGCCCGAGCGTCGTCAGGCCCATGTGGCCCGGGTGGACGACCGCGTCGTCGGGGTAGGCGTCGAGCAGCTCGCCGATCGACCGCAGCAGGCGCGCGTGGTCGCCGCCGGGCAGGTCGGTGCGGCCGATCGAGCCCTGGAACAGGACGTCGCCGGAGAACAGCGCCGTGCCGTCGTCGTCCGCGACCGCGTACGTGACGTGGCCGGGGCTGTGGCCGGGCGTGAACGTCACGTCGAAGTCGATCCCTGCGAGCGTGAGGCGCTCGCCGCCGCTGACGAGGTGGTCGGCCTCGTAGGACTCGAACGGGCCGAAGCCCGGCCACGGGACGTATCTCATGACGTCGGCGAGCACGCCGCGCTCCAGCTCGGGGCAGTAGACGGGCGCGCCGGTCGCCTTCGCGACGGGTGCGACGGCGCCGACGTGGTCGAAGTGCGTGTGCGTGAGCAGGATCGCGTCGAGCGTGACGCCCCACTGCTCGATCGCCTGGAGGAGGCGCGGAGCCTCCTCGCCCGGGTCGACGATCACGGCGCGGTCGCCGCCGGCCTGCCGGACCAGGAAGCAGTTCTCCTGCACCGGCCCGACGGTGAGCATGCCGACCTCGATCATGTGGCGTCGGGGGTGGTGGTGGGATCGTCTCTCCGCCTGGCCGCCTGCTCGCGCAGTCTTCTCGCCTGGCGGCGGCGGTAGATGAAGAGGTCGGTGTAGTAGCCCATCGGGACGTAGACCGCGAGCATCACGACGGCGATCCCGACCTTCGGCCCGAGCTGCTGTCTGCGGAAGAAGAACAGCAGCAGCACGAGGAACAGCGCGGCCGCGATCAGCGCGCGGTTTACCGCGCCGCGCCACGTCGGCGGCTCGTCGAGCCGCGCGGCGCGCAGCTCTCTCGAGGACGGCTTGCGCTCGCCCGCGCCCGGTCTGCGGCCGGTGCGCCCGCGCGCCTCGACCTGGCCGGCGGCGTTGCCGCGGTGCTTCGTCTGCCGCTTCTTCTTCGTCTGCGCCATCGCTGCTTGGAGCTTAGATGGTCGCGAGCGCCCGCTCGATCAGGTGGGCGTCCGGGTCGAAGCCGGGGATCGACAGGTCGGCCGGAAAGCCGTCGAACGCCGCCTCCGGGGCGAGGCCGATCAGCTCGGCGGACGCCGGCTCGGCGTGGCGGGCGATGGCGGCGATGACGTCGCGCAGCGGCGTCAGGTCCGGCCGCTCGACGTTCATCGAGACCTGGACCTCCTGCTGGCGGGCCAGGTGGAGGCCGATCGCCTTGAGGCCCGGCAGGCCCTCGGCTCCGCCCTCGCGGATGCGCGCGGCGATCTCGCGTGCCTGCTCCAGCGTGGCCGGCGAGCGCAGCGTCACGTTGAAGGCGACGAGCGGTGGGCGGGCGGCGACGAGCGTGGCGCCGGCGGAGGGATGCGCGTGCGGCGGGCCGAAGTCGGGCTGGAGGTCGCCGGCGGCGAGGCGCCGCGCCAGCTCGGCCGGGCCACCGCGGCGCAGCTCCGCGCGGGTGCGCCCCTGCGCGAGCGCGCCGTAGAGGAGAACCGGGAGCTGCAGGTGGCGCGCCAGCAGGTCAGCGGTCACGAGCGCCTCGGCGCAGGCGGCGCCGCGGTCTTCCGCGGTGAGGTGGACGATCGGCGCCACGTCGAGCGCGCCGACGTGCGGGTGGACGCCCTCGTGGCGGCGCAGGTCGATCCGCTCGACCGCGACCCGCGCGCCCGCGAGCAGCGCGGGCGCGAGCGCGCCTGGCTCGCCGGCGAGCGTGAAGACGCAGCGGTTGTGGTCGGGGTCGCGGTGGGTGGCGAGCAGGTGGACCGTCGCCCCGCCGCCGTCGACGAGCGCGTGCCCGAGCGCATCGATCGTCGCGTCGTCGCGGCCCTCGGAGAAGTTGGGGACGGCGAGCAGCACGCGGCGGTCGAGCGCGGCGGCCCGCGTCAGAGCACCCAGCGGCCGGCGTCGAGCACGCGCGTGCCGCCGACGTCGAGCGTCGGCTCCACGACGACGACGTCGAGGTGGATCGGGACGGAGACGGTCCCCCCTATGCCGGCGCTCGCGCCGAACGCGACGTGGACCGTGCCGAGGATCTTCTCGTCCTCCAGCACGTTGCCGGTGAGGATCGCCGCGTCGTTGGTGCCGACGCCCAGCTCGGCGACGTTCGTGCCGTTCGGGCCGTGCTTTTGCAGGCGGTCGAGGAACTCGGGGCCGAGCGGGCCGTGCGCGGCGGTCAGGTGACCGTCCTCGACGGTCAGGAGGACCGGCTCCGGCGAGACGCCGAGCGACGCGAGCGATGTCGCGGCGAGCATGCCGTGGCCCGACAGCGGCGCGACGAAGCCCTCGCCGGCCGGCAGGTTGCCGAACGTCGCGCCGCTGGAGATCTCGCCGTAGTCGGCAAGGCCTCTGCGGCCGGTCAGGTCGAGCGTCATGTCGGAGCCGTTGGGGCAGGTGACGTGGGCGCTGTCGGCGTCTTCGAGCAGCTCGGTGATCTGGAGCGTGCGCGCTTTGAGCGCGTCGAAGTCGATCGCCATCATGCGCGCGAGCATGTCCGCGGTGACGCCCGGCAGCGTGGCGCCGCGGGCGCCGGCGTTCGTGGCCGCACGACGCGCTTCGGTGTGCGACAGCGAGCGGCTCGTCGGGACGATGTAGACGTCGCACGCGGCGAGCGCGGCCGCGACGGGCGGCGGCGGCTCGGCGCCGTCGTTCGCGCGCGCGTCCATCAGGATCAGTGCGGCGTCGGCGCCGTAGCGGGCGGCCGTGTCGCGCAGCGCCTCGGCGAGCGCCCGCGAGTCCGGCGTCCCGAGGTCCCCGATCACGAGCACGTTCTCGCCGCTTCTGACGTCGAGGCAGCGCCCCACGACAGTCTCCAAGGCGCGGTCGAGCTGCTCCTGCGGCGGCGACGTGACGGTCATGCGCGAGACGCTACCGGTCCGGCCGACCCCACGCGCGAGAGCCCCGGATCCGCCGCCCCACCGCTACACTTCCCGCTCCCCGCCGGAGTAGCTCAGTCGGTTAGAGCAGCGGAATCATAATCCGCGTGTCGGGGGTTCGAGTCCCTCCTCCGGCATCGCTATTTTCTCCTGCGTGTGCCGCAGTTCTGGCGGAGCACACGCCGTCCGCAGTCCACATCGAGTGCTTCGGAGTACCGCTCTGGCGTACCGTCTTCGGGGCGCAGGGGTGCTACCCCCGTATCACCCCTCCTCCCCGTCCCCGCCGCGTCGTAGGCTCCGTCCCCATGACGATCGAGCACTTCACCTGGACCGCGCACGCGCAGTTGCGCCTCGCACAGCGCCATCTCGATCGCCTGGAAGTCGAGCAAGCCATCCGCGAAGGCCACGACGCTCGCGAGGTCAACGACGGCCGCGCACAGTGGCTCGTGCGCAGCGAGACGGCGGCCGGCGCCGTCTTCGAGGTCATCTACGACCACCCGCACGGCGACGACATCGAGACGGTGCGCATCGTCTCGGTGTGGCGCGTCGACCAGGCGGGCCACTGAGCAACCGCTAGGCACGATATGACTAGTCCGGCGGGTATGCTCGACCCGTGAGCTTCGCCTACTACGACCCAGACGCAGACATCGCCTGGTTCCCCACGGGCGATTCGGACGACGTCGTCAGCGAGCGCGTCCCGGGTGGGCTGCGCGACTACGACCGCGCGACGCACCAGTTGGTCGCCATCGAGGTGTGGGACGCCAGCACCCGCCTCCCCGCGAACCTGCTCGAAGCCCTCCCCGCACCCGAGCTGCCGCACTCTGCCGCCGCCTGAGCGGGATCCGCCGTGCGCGAGAGCCTGCCGGGCCGATGCGGTCGATGGCTGCGACGTGCAGGCTCCGTTCGCGCCGGGCGCGAGCAGCGGGATGCTGAGCGTCGCGCAGACCGCGGCGACGAAGCCGCCGAGCGTGAGGAGCAGAAGCTTGCGCATCTGCTCCTCCAGCACGCACCGCCGACGGTTAAGCCGCTGGCAGCTACGTGGCGGAGCTTGCGCCTGCTAGCAGCGGTGCACCCTATGCGAAGAAGCCTGCTACCCTATGCGAAATGGATGATATCGGTGCCGTGCGGATGACGACGCAGATGCTCGCGGTGCTGAGCGTGATGGTTGCCGAACCGACCGGCGAGTGGTACGGGCTCGAACTCACGCAGCGGGCCGGTCTTCGGCCAGGCACGATCTACCCCATTCTCGATCGCCTGTTGAAGGCTGGATGGCTTGATCGGCGCTGGGAGGAGATCAACCCGGTCGTGGAGGGACGTCCGCAGCGACGGCTGTATCGCCTCACCGGCGCAGGCGCGCCCGCCGCGCGTCGTGCGCTGGATGAGCATCTCGCGTCATTGCGCCGGGCAGGCTCGCGTCCGCCCGTTGCGCCGAGGCCGCGGCCGGGGGTTGCGTGAGCATTCTGCTCGCCGTCAGCGCCGCGTTTCTTGGGCTCGTGGTCTTGGTGGTAAAGGCGCTGATCGTTGACGAGGCGCGCGGGCGCGTCCAAAGACGCGTGGCCGCGAGTCTGGAGGCCACGATTGCTTCCCTGCCCATCGAGATTCAGGAGGAGTGGGCTGAGGAGTGGCGCGGCGAACTTGCGGCAGCGATCTCAATGCCGTGGACCGCGTTTGCGTACGTACGCAACGTGCGTGAGAGCGCCGAGCAGCTCGTCGTCGCTAAGGCTCTTGAGCTTGTGCTGACGGAAACGGCAAGAGCCTCCGCCCGCGCAGAGGGCTGGTCGCGCCAGTCAATCGAGTCAGAGCAGAGGCGGTCCAGGGACCTTCGAACTGGCCGACTTCGTGCCAGGAACTGGGCGTTGACCTATCTCATCAAGCATCGCGATTCCCTCCTCGTCCTCGCCTGCGTCGTCATGATCGTCGCGGCCGGATGGACGATGCTGACCTTCCCGTCCTATGTCCTTGGCACCGTTGCGATGCTTGTGCTGCTTGGTGGTATTGCGGCCCTTTGGTCGCGAGCGTATGACTGAGGACGCGCGCTTGCGCTCGTGGCGTTACCCAGACTGTCGAGATGGCTGAGCGCAACTGGTGCCCACGCTGAAAGTTGCTAGTGCGGGTGGGTGGTGGTGGCGGTAGCTGATGAGCGTGGCGAGGGCGTGGTCCCAGGTCTTTGCGGCGTGCGGGTCGAGTGGGCGCTCGCCCCCACACCGCACCGCAAACCAGTCCGGCGAGTTGGCGCCCGAGCGGCGCGATCGTGGTCAAGCGTCTGACCTTGCTCGGTCGTGGGTAGATGCACCGGAAGGCGCTGCGATGGGCTCCTCAGGTAGATCAGGCACCCCGGGCACGGACGGGCCGCGCGAGCGCGTCGGGGCCGAGGCCGAGGTCGCTGCGGTCCTCGCGAAGGTGTGGGCCCGCCGTCGCGACGGCGTGCTCGAGCAGGTTGCGCTGCTGTACGCCGCTGCCGCAGGCCTCGCAGGCGGCGCGCTCCCGGAGGCCGAGTGCGCCGCGGCCGCCGCGGCGGCGCACCGGCTGGCGGGATCGCTCGGCATGTTCGGGCTCGTGGACGGCTCGGCGCGGGCGCGCGAGGCCGAGTTGCTGCTCGGCGGCACATCCCTCGCCCCCGCCGACGCGCCGAGGCTCGAGCGGCTGGCCGAAGCGCTGCGCACGCAGGTCGAAGCGACGGCGCAGCTCGGCGAGGCGCCGGCGCCCGTCGAGGCCCCTGCCGAAGACGCGCCGCGGCTGCTCGTGGTCGAGGACGACGAGGCGCTCGCGGAAGCGATCGCGGTCGAAGCGCAGCGCAGGGGCATGCGCGTCGAGTTGGCCGACTCAGCGCAGCAGGCGCTCGCCGCGATCGCGCGCGATCGGCCCGACGCGGTCGTGCTCGACCTGATCCTGGGCGACGGCACGGACGGCGCCTATGCGCTGCTGTCCGAGCTGGAGACGCGGCTGCCGGCGGTCCCGGTGCTCGTCTCGACCGTACGCGACCAGCTCGCCGACCGCGTCGAGGTCGCGCGCCGCGGCGGCCGCGGCTTCCTGACCAAGGAGCGCACGCCGGGCGAGGTGGTCGAGCACGTCACGCGGCTGCTGGAGCGCGCGCGCACGAGCGGCATCACGCTGCTCTACGTCGACGACGACCCGGTGATGCTCGACGCGGTCCGCGAGCTGCTCGCGCACGAGGGGCTGGACGTCGTCACGCTGGAGGATCCCCAGCGCCTGTGGGACGAGCTCGAGCGCGTCCAACCCGACCTCGTGCTGCTCGACGTCGAGATGCCGCACGTCAACGGGATCGAGCTGTGCCGCGTGCTGCGCAACGACCCGCAGTGGGCGACCGTCCCCGTCGTGGTGCTCACGGCGCTGCGCGACCACGAGACGATCGAGCGGATCTTCGCCGCGGGCGCCGACGACTACCTCGCCAAGCCGATCGTCGAGGCGGAGCTGCGCGTGCGCGTGCGCAACCGCATCGAGCGCCTGGCGCTGCATCGCGCGCTGGCCGAGGTCGACAGCCTCACGAGCGTCGCCAACCGCCATACCGCGATCCAGGGCATCGAGCGGCTGCTGCGGCTCGCGGCCCGCCAGCTCCAGCCGCTCGCGCTCGCGATGCTTGACCTCGACCACTTTAAGCAGGTCAACGACCGCCACGGCCACGCCGCCGGCGACGCGGTGCTGCGCCGCCTCGGCACGATGCTGCGCCAGACGCTGCGCGGCGAGGACGTCGTCGGACGCTGGGGCGGCGAGGAGTTCGTGATCGCGATGTACGGCACCGGCGGCGACGACGCGCACGCACGGCTCGCCCATCTGCGCACCGAGTTCGGGCGCGAGTCCTTCGGCGGCGCGGACGGCGAAACGTTCGGCGTGGGCTTCAGCGCCGGCGTCGCCTGCTCGCCCGCCGACGGCCGCGACCTCGCGACGCTGCTTGCGGCGGCCGACGAGGCGCTCTACCGCGCGAAGGACGCAGGCCGCGGTCGTGTGCTGCTGGCCGGGGGGACAGCGTGATCGCGCTGCTCGCCCGTGGCGGGCTGGGGGTCCTGGTCGTCGTGGTGATGGCGGGCGCGATCCCGCTGCTGGCGGCGTGCTGGCAGTTCCTGCTGATCGGCGTGCATGGGGTGCGCAACCACCTGGGAGCCGTTGCCGACGTGACGCCGCGCACCGCGATCGTCGTGCCGGCGTGGAACGAGGGCGCAGTCGTCGGCGCGACCGTCGAGCGGCTGCTCGCGATGGACTACCCGCGCGACGCGCTGCGCGTCTACGTCGTCGACGACGCGAGCACCGACGCGACGCCCGCGGTGCTGGAGGCGAAGGTGCGCGAGCATCCGGGTCGCGTCTGGCACCTGCGGCGCGAGCAGGGCGGCGAGGGCAAGGCGCACACGCTCAACCACGGCCTGCGCACGATCCTCGCCGACGACTGGGCCGAGGCGGTGCTGATCATCGACGCCGACGTGATCTTCGTCGACGACGCGCTGCGCAAGATGGCGCGCCACCTCGCCGATCCCGCCGTCGGGGCGGTGACGGCCTACATCAAGGAGGGCAGCCGGCCGGCGAACTACCTGAACCGCTTCGTCGGCTACGAGTACATCACCGCGCAGGCGGCCGCCCGCCGCGCGCAGAACGTGCTCGGCGCGATGGTGTGCCTGGCGGGCGGGGCTCAGCTGCACAGCCGTACGAGCCTTGAGGCGATCGGCGGGCGGATCGACACGACGTCGCTGGCGGAGGACACGTTCACGACGTTCATGACCCAGCGCGAGGGCCGCCGCGCGGTGTTCGAGGGCAACGCGATCGTGTGGGCCGAGGAGCCCGACACGATCGGCGGGCTGTGGAAGCAGCGGCTGCGCTGGGCGCGCGGCAACGTGCAGGTCACCAAGCGCTACAAGCGCCTGTGGTTTCGCAAGTGGCGCGACCGGCGTCTCGGCGGCCTGAGCTTCGGCGTCTTCTGGTTCTCGATCTTCCTGATGCCGCTGTTCATGATCGGCTCCTCGGCGAGCCTCGTGACGCTGTACTTCGCCGACGCTCCGCTCGCCTGGCGGGTCTTCCATCTGCTGTGGATCACCAACGCCGTCGTCTACCTGTTCGTGACGCTCTTCTCGTTCGCGATCGACCCGCAGACCGCGCGGCGCAGCTGGCGCGAAGGGATCCTCTTCCCCGGCGTCGTCTCGCTGGCGATCATCCTCGCGACGTGCCTGCCGCCGCTGTTTCACCGCTGGGTGCCGGCCGTGCTGCGCCTCGCCGGGTTGGCGCCCGGCCATGCGCTCGCGCATGCGGCGATCCTGTTCGCCTACGTCTGGCTGTCGTGCTCGATGCTCGTCGCGTGGGCCGCCAAGCTGCTCGAATCGCGCGGCCGCTGGCGGCTGCTGTCGCCGCTGTTCGTCTACGTCGCCGGCTATGGCCCGCTGCTGTGTGCCATAACGTTCACTGCATACATCTACGAGGCGCGCGGCGCGGAGATGACGTGGGACAAGACCGAGAAGACGGGGAAGGTGGCGCTCGCGTAGCCGTCCCCGCCGACGCCTTCGCAGACGCGGTTCGCCATGATCGCCGCTTCGAGCGCCGACTGCTCCTCAAGGAGGCGCTGATCCTGCTGGCGATCGCGCTGCTGGTGGCGGCGCGGGCGCTGTTCCTGCGCTGACCCCGCGTCTATGCGCCGGTCAGCTCGCGCACGACGCCGAGCGCGTAGTCGTAGCGGCCGATCGTCTCGCGGCGGTGGCTGTCGGTGCTCAGCAGCAACGGCACGCCGCGCGCGAGGAATGGCCGCAGCGTCGCCGCGCTGGGGCAGCGCCAGCGCTCGCTGACCTCGATCCGCGCACCGCTGACAGCCGCGGCGGCGGCGAGCGCGTCGATCAGCGGCGGGGGGACCTCCGCTTCGGCGAGGCCGATCTTCGGCAGCACGCTGAAGAGGTGGGCGATCACGACGACGCCCCGGTGGCGCGCGAGCGCCTGGGCGGTCGCGGTCACGATCGACTCGAGCACGTCAGCGATCGCGAGCGAGCCGTCGGTGAGCTGCTCGCGCACGTCGCGCGGGTTCGCGGGTCCGTTCGCGAGCGGGACCTGGTGGTCGGCCGCGAAGATCCAGTCGACGCCGGCCATGTCGCCGGGCGGCAAGTCGAGTGCGCCGGACGTGTCGAGCAGCTTGGCCTCGATCCCGCAGCGCAGCGCGAGCGGCGTCTGCGCGCCGGCGTGCGCGACCGCCGCGGCGTAGTCGGGCACCCAGTCGGTGCCCTTGCGCACGTGGTCGACGCACGTCAGCTCGAGCAAGCCGATCCGCTCGGCCTGGGCGACGTTGTCCTCGATCGTGTCGGCGCCGTCGGAGAAGCGCGAATGCACGTGCATGTCCTGGCGCGCGAGCACCGCGGGGTCCAGCGCCGTCGCGCTCATCCCGCCCCGTTGAGCCGTGCGGCCGCCTGCTGCTGGGCGGCGATCTGCTCGTAAGGCAAGAAGCGCTCTTTGAGGTAGCGCACCATCGCGATCTCCTCGAACGGCAGCGGCGCCTGCGGGGCCGGCGCGCCCAGTGCCTCGCCGACGGCCAGCGAGGGCATGTCGACGCCCGCCGCGACCGTCAGCGGCATCGTGCCCGGGAAGCGCGGGTTGACCTCCAGCAGCGCGGGCTCCCCGTTGGCTGCCTCCTTGGCCTGCACGTTGGCGACCGTCGTGAGGCCGATCGCCTGTGCGACCGTGGCGCCGAAGGACTCCAGGCGCTCGTCGCGCAGGGTGCGGCCGGTGATCGCGATTCCCGAGTCGATCTTGAGCCGGGCGCGCGGGACGACCGCCAGCACGCTCCCGTCGGCCGCCGCGAGCACGTCGAGCGAGTACTCGGTGCCGGGCAGGTGCTCCTGCACGAGCAGCGTGCCGTCGCGCGGCAGGCGCTCGAGCTGCTCGCGCTCTCCCAGCAGCTCGATGCCGCGCGAGCCGCTGCCGCTGCGCGGCTTGACGATCGCCGGCAGCGCCGACGCGGCCGCGTCGAAGTCCTCGTCGACGAGCCACGTGTCGGGCACGCGCACGCGGCCGACGCAGCGTGCGTGCAGCGCCCACTTGTCGAGGCAGACCGCGAGCGTCTGCTCGCTCGCGAGCACGAGCCGCACGCCGGCCCGCGCGAACTGCTCCCGTATCGCGGCGAGCGGCAGCAGCTCGCTGTCGACGGTCGGCACGACGACGTCGACGTCCAGCTCGCGGCAGAGGCCGAGCAGGTGTGCGGCGAAGGCGGGATCGTCGCCGCGTCGCAGGATCGCGCGCTGCGCCTGCGGCACGAGGTAGAGCCCGGCGGCGTAGGGGTCGATGTCGGCGGCGACGATCGTCAGCTGATCGCTCGCGATCGCGCGCATCACCGAGACCCCCGACGGGCCGCCGACGCCGGTCACGAGCACCCGGCCGGGCCTGTCAACCGGCATCGGCCGTCTCCCGCGCGGCGGGCGCGCTCGCGCCCGTCTCGGTGCCGACGTCGCTCTCGCGGATGACTTCGAGCGGCTCGACGTAGCGCGCCCGTGCGTAGCGGCCCCAGTAGCGCGCGGTCGCGCGCAGCAGCTCGGGCTCGAGGTAGTCGCGCAGCGCGACCTGGGAGACGAACACCTCGATCAGCTCCAGCTTGCGCTCGACGAACTCGTCGATCGCGACGAAGCGCGTCGGATGGAACTCGACCGTCGTCGACGGCGCCTGATAGCAGTAGACGCGCGGGATGCCGCGTGCCGCCACGAGCGTCGCGTGGTGAACGTTGCGGTGGTCCTGGTGCACGTCGCGCGCGGTGTGCGTATAGATCGTGCTCGGCAGCACCTCGTCGATCGCGCGCTTGATCGCCGCGATCGTCGCACCGGCCTCACCGACGCTCGTGTCGGCCAGCGCGACGTGGAACAGCCGCGCCGACATCAGCTCCGCTGCCCGCTCGGACTCCCGCGCACGCTGCTCGGGCGTGCCGCCCTCCTCCCCGCCGGTCAGCGTCAGCACCGCGACGTCGTGGCCCTCGGCGGCGTGACGCAGCAGGATGCCGCCGACGCCGATCTCGACGTCGTCGGGGTGCGCGCCGATCGCCAGCACGCTCTCGCGCCCGCGCGCCCGGCGCTCGCGCGTGGTCGCGATCAGCTCGGCCACCTTCGCGATCAGCCGTGCCGGGTCGATCGGCTTGGTCATGTAGTCGTCGGCGCCGGCGCGGATCGCCTCGACCGCGTAGTCGAAGCTCGCGTGACTGGAGAGGATCAGGATCGCCGCACGCGGCTGGGCGGCCTTCGCCGCACGCGCAAACTCCAAGCCGCTCGCGCCGGGCAGCTCCACGTCGGACAGCACGAGGTCCCACGTCGCTTCGCCCAGCCGCGCCGTCGCCTCCTCTGCGCTCGCGGTCCAGCGCACGTCGGCCAGCGGCGCCAGCAGCTCGCACACGACATCGGCGAGCGCGTCGTCGTCCTCGACCAGCAGCACGAGCCCCCGCCGCTCGCCATTGCGGCCCGCCGCCCCGTCGTGTCCGGAAGCCGTCACATGAGCACCGCCCGCGCGACACGCTAGCCCACGGACCGCAAGCCGGTGCAACAAGATGGCGTCGGCGCGCTCTGCTGCGCTGACATCGCAGGCAGACGTACGGCGGACTACGGACCAGCGCCGCCACAGAGGCGTCGAAGCAAGACGCATGAGCATGCCTCGCCCCGCGTCCCGCTCCACGTTCCCGCGCCCGCCGACCCTGGTGCTCGCACTGGCCGCGTACGTGCTCGTCTACCTCAGCTGGCAGGCGCTGCACTGGCTGCCGGGCAAGCAGGAGCTGGGGCAACTGTTCCTGATCCCGATCGACGCGATCGCGCTGTGGGCTGCGTGGCGCGCGTCGCGCCGCGTCGCCGGATCGCCGCGCCTGCGCTCGTTCTGGCGGCTGTTCGCGCTCGCGATCGCAGCCGAGCTGGCCGCCGACCTCGGGCTCTCCTACAACGACCTGCACTACGTCCATGCGCCGTTCCCGTCGCTCGCGGACGCCTTCTTCCTGTCGTACTTCGCGCTGCTGTTCGCGGCCCTGCTGCGTGTGCCCGTCGCGCGCGTGACGCGCTCCCGGCGCCGGCGACTGCTGCTCGACGGCGCCACGATCGTGCTCGGCGGCGGCGCGTTCGTGTGGTACTTCGTGCTCGGCCCCAACGCGGTCGCCAGCCAGGACAGCACGCTCGCGACGGCCGTCTCGCTCGCCTACCCGATCGGCGACCTCGTCCTGCTGGCCGGGCTCGCGGCGATCCTGCTGCGGCGAAGCGCGCCGGCGCTGCACGCCTCGCTGCTGTGGATCGCGGCCGGCGTCAGCGTCTCGATCGTCGCCGACGCCGTCTACGGCTACGGCGTACTGCACGGCACGTACAAGGGCGGGGACCCGATCGACACGCTCTACGTGCTTGCGTTTGCCTGCTTCGCGCTCGCCGCCGCCAGCCAGCGACCGCTGCGTCGCGGCGATCCCGAGGCCCGCGCCGAGGTGTACGCACAGCCCGCGGCGCGCGCGAGCTGGCTGCCATACGTCGCGCTCGCAAGCGGCTTCGGGCTCGTGCTGATGGTGCAGCGCGGCGAGGCGTTCTTCCCCGGCTACAGCCTGTTGCTGATCCTCGTCGCACTCACGGCGATCGTCGCCGTGCGCCAGCTGCTGGCGCAGCGCACGCTCGTGTGCGTGCAGACGGCGCTGGCCGAGAGCGAGCGGCGCTTTCGCGCGATCTTCGACAACGCCGCCGTCGGCATCACCTACACCGACCTCGACGGACCGGCGATCCTCGACGCCAACTCCACGTTCGCGGAGATGGTCGGGCAGACGCCCGAGCAGCTGCGCGGGCGCGACTACTCGTCGTTCGCCGGCCCCGAGTTCCACGGTGCCGACCGTGTGCTGGCCGAGGCGATCCGGCGCGGCGAGATCGACCAGCTCCAGCAGGAGCTGCGCTACGTCAGCGCCGACGGCACGATGCGCCTGGCGATGCTCACCGTCTCGACTGTCCGCGACGCGCACGGCGTCCCGCGCGAGGTCGTCGGGATCTTCGAGGACATCACCCGCCGCCGCGAGGCCGAGCGCATCAAGGACGAGCTCGTCTCGCTCGTCGGCCACGAGCTGCGCACGCCGCTGACGTCCATCCGCGGCTCGCTGGGCCTGCTCGACAGCGGCGCGCTCGGCGCGCTGACCGACGAGTCGCGCGAGCTCGTCGGGGTCGCGATCGCCAACACCGACCGCCTCACGCGCCTCGTCAACGACACGCTCGACCTCGAGCGAATGCAGTCCGGCCGGCTCGAGCTCGAGCTCGCGCCGATCGCCGTCGCCGACCTTGCCGCCCAAGCGCTCGGCGCCGTGCAGGCGACCGCCGCGGCTGCGCACGTCGAGCTGCGCTGCGAGACCGCCGGGCTGAGCGCCGAGGTCGATGCCGACCGGATCGTGCAGGCGCTCGTGAACCTGCTCGGCAACGCGGTCAAGTTCTCACCGCCCGGCGGACACGTGACGCTCACCGCACACGAGGAGAACGGCAGCGTGCGCTTCTCGGTCTGCGACGAGGGCCGCGGCATCCCGGCCGACCAGCTCGAGTCGATCTTCGAGCGCTTCAACCAGGTCGACGCCTCCGACGCGCGCGAGAAGGGCGGCAGCGGCCTCGGGCTCGCGATCTCGCGCAGCATCGTCGAGCACCACGGCGGGCGCATCTGGGCCCAAAGCGAGCCCGGCCACGGCACGACCCTGCACTTCACCGTCCCGCTCGCACGCGCCGAGCAGCCGGCACAGCTCGCGGGGGCACTCCGATGAGCCGCCGCCTGCTGCTCGTCGACGACGACGACGACATCCGTACGATCGCCCGCCTGACGCTCGAGCGGCTCGGCGACTGGACGGTCTCCGACGCCGCCAGCGGCGAGCTCGCGCTCGACATCGCTATGACCGCCGGGCCGTTCGACGCCGTGCTGCTCGACGTCATGATGCCCGGGCTCGACGGGCCCGCCACGCTGGAGCGCATGCGCCAGGGCACGCTGCCCGACACGACGCCGGTCATCTTCCTCACCGCCAAGTCCCAGCGCGCCGAGCGCGAGCGCCTGCACGCACTCGGCGTCGCGGGAACGATCGCCAAGCCGTTCGACCCGGTCGCGCTGCCCGCCGAGATCGACCGCGTCCTCGCGGCCGCGACACACGAGGAGACGGCAAGATGACCCAGCCCGAGCCGCGCAGCAGTTGGGGACCCCGTCGCCTCGTGCACATCCTCGCGATCGTCGCGCTCGTGCTCGTCCCGGCGAGCGCCGTGGCACAGGCGCAGGTCCACCACGCCCACGCCCACCACGGTCCGCGCCGCGGCGGCCCGGTCCGCCGCGCCTGGCCGCGCACCGGCCGCGCGCCCCGCAGCCGCCTCGACCGCTGGCTCGCCCGGCAGGTCGGCGCCGCCAAGCCGCGCGCCTGCGCCAAGGACCGCCGCCTCGCGCGCCGCCGCTGCCACCTGCACAGCGTCCACCACCGCACGACGCGCCACGCGGTCGCGGCGATGAGCACGGTGTCCGGCGACCCGGGCTCGCCGCCCGGCCAGCTCGCACGCATCATCATCTCCGCCCAGCCCGGGATCGCCGCACGCGCAAGCGCAGCCAGCCCGATCGCGCTCCCGCTGCAGCTCGTACGCTCCTACCAGATCCCGGCCGACGACCCGTCCTACCAGGCGCTGCTCAACTGGTCCTGGACCTATGACTCGGCGGTCGCCGCCGCGGCGTTCGCCGCCGCCGGCGACAAGGCCAACGCGGGCCAGCTGCTCGACCAGCTCGCCGCGCTGCAACACGCCGACGGCTCGATCGAGCTCGCGTTCAACACCGCCACGGGCGACAGCTCGCCGCTGTTCCGCTCGGGCACGATCGCCTGGGCCGGGCTCGCGGCCGCCACCTACGACCAGGCGTTCGGCTCAAGCCGCTACCTCGACATGGAGCAGCGCGCCGCCGACTACCTGCTCTCGCTGCAGACCGCCAGCGGCCTGATCCGCGGCGGCCCAGACGTCACCTGGAGCTCGACCGAGCACAACCTGACCGCCTACGTCCTCCTCGCCCGCCTCGGCAGCGAGATCCAGGCCGCAGGCGACACGAAGGGCGCCGCCCGCTACCAGGCCGCCGCGACGACGCTGTCGACGGCGATCGACGCCAACCTGCTCGTCACCGACGCCTCCGGGACCCACTTCCTGCAAGGCGGCGGCGACCCCACGCAGGCGCTCGACGCGCAGGCGCTCGGCGCGATGTACCTCCAGGGCACCGGCCGCAGCGCGCTCGCCGCCCAGGTGCTCGCATACGCCCAGAGCACGTTCGCGGTCGACAAGCGCTCGGTCGCGCTCTCGAAGGATCCCGCCACCTACAACCTCACCTACGCCGCCGACGGGCCGGTCTCCGGCTACGCGCCCTACGCCGGCCCCGGCGCCCCCGACGTCCGCTGGGCCGAGGGCAGCGGCGAGATACGCCTCGCACAGGCCGCGCTCGGACAGGACACGAGCGCGACCGACAAGAGCATCGCCGACTGGGCCGCGATCACCTCCGGCCTCGGACAAGGCCCGCTGCAGGCCGACCGCACCGTCGACAACGCCAGCTACGGCGTGCAGTACCACGTCTGGCCAGCCTCGACGGCTGCCGCCTGGACCGCCCTCTCCCAGAGCGCACCGGCGTTCTTCGCCGCACCGCTGCCGCCCGCCACCACCCTCGTCAACAGCTGGACCAAGCTCCGCGGCGGCAACCTCGTCACGACCTTCCCCGACGGGCGCGTCGACATGCTCACGGTCGGCGGCGAGCGCCGCGTGCTCGCCACCGGCTCCTCCAGCGCGACCGACTACACCGTCACCACCAACGCCACCCTCCTCAGCGGTGCCGGCTACGGAATCTACATCCGTGCAACCGCCGACTCCGCCACCAAGCTCACCGGCTACTGCATCCAATTCGACCACGCCTACGGACAGCTCGTCGTGCGCGAGCTGCAAAGCGACTTCGAGCTCTCGACGCCGCTGGCGCGCGCCAGCGTCCCGACCGGCTTCAGCTGGTTCGGAACGCCGCACGTGATCGCCGTCACCGTCAAGGGCAACACGATGAGCGCGACGCTCGACGGGGCACAGGCGTTCACGATCCCCGACCTCGCCGCCACGAGCGCGGCCGCCGTCAAGACCTCTGGCAACGTCACCACCGCGATCGTGGCGCCGACGACCGGCGGCTACGGCCTGCGCGCCTGGTCAGACGGCCTCGTCAGCCTCCAACAAATGACCGTCCGACCCGGAAGCTGACTGGCAGTCGACGTGCTTTTGGGATCGGTAGCGGCACACGCTGTTGCTCGATGCACCGAACCTGGCATACGGCCCTGCGACCAGAACGCAACGGCCATCGCGCCGCACGTCAACGTAGCTCGGTTTGTGGCACTTTCGGCGTGCGCTCCAACACGGCGAGCAGCGCGTCGAGCACGTAGGGGTCGAAGTGTGTTCCGCGGCCTTGCTCGAGGATTTCGAGCGCGTCGCTGCGAGACATGCGAGGGCGGTAGACGCGGTCGCACGTGAGCGCGTCGAAGACGTCGGCGACGGCGGCGATGCGTCCTTCGAGCGGTATCGCGGTCCGCTCGAGTCTGCGCGGGTAGCCGGTGCCGTCGAACTTCTCGTGGTGCGTCCAGGCGATCACGGCGGCGAGCTGCAGGAGCTCGCTGCGTGAGCCGACGAGGATGTGGTAGCCGATCTCGGCATGGTGCTCCATGACCTTGCGCTCTGCGGGCGTGAGTGGGCCGGGCTTGAGCAGGATGTGGTCGGGGGTTCCGAGCTTGCCGACGTCGTGCATCGCGCTCGCGCTGCGGATCAGGTCGCAATGCGCGGCGGGGATGCCGAGCTGGAGCGCGATCGCGCGGCAGCTCTCGCTCATCTGGCCGACGTGGCTTGCCGTGTCAGGATCGCGGGCTTCGATGGCCGCACAGAGGCGTTGGATCGTCTCCTCGTGTGAGGCCTTGAGCTCCTCTTCGGCGTCGAGGTCGCCCCGGCGGCGACTGATCGCGCTCAGCACGCTGCGCACCACGTCGTTGGCGGCAAACGGTGGGATGAGGTAGCCATAGGCGCCGATCGCAAGTGCGCGATCGGCAAGCGCGCCGTCCTCGAGCCCGCTGACCATCACTGCGGCCGTGTTGGGGTGGCGCGCGAGCATCTGCTCGACGAGATCGAGCCCCGACTCGCCGGGCAGTTGCACGTCGCACAGCATGAGGTCAAACGGCGCCTCGGCGAGGCTCGTGCGCGCTTGCGTCGCGCTGCTGACTGACGTGCAGCGATAATCAGCATCGGCCAAGACGCGACTGAGCTGCTCGCGCAGTCGCTCGTCGTCGTGGATGACGAGCACCCGCTCTTTGACACCTGCCTGTTCAGGCATCGCAAGACTCCCGAACCAGCCCCACTACGGCATCGGGCTCAAGCGCCGCGAACTGCTCACGTTGCCGCATTGTGTCGACCGGCGCGTGCGTGCGATCGATCCGCCGGTCCTGCCTCCGTCAAGCAAGTATCCCAGCTCCCTTGAGTAGTCAAACATTCCTCTAGCTTGTGGCGCACGGCACCATGAACGGTGCGGTCACGTTCACGTACTTCGACGTGCATCGAGAGCCTGAACGAAGCGGGCGAACGCGGACCTGGCCATCACGAGGTCGCGGCGTTCGTCGGACGCTGAACCGCACCACGCGTCGGCTCGTCGCGATCGAAGTGTGGAATGCGAGCACCCGCCTTCCCGCGAGCCTGCTGGAGGCGCTCACGACGCGTACGCGCCCCTCCAGCTTCCCCCCGCTGCGCGAAGACGACGACATCGCGCCCGTCAGAGCCCGCCCGCTCGACTGACTCCGTGATGCCCCGCCTCCCCGACCCGTAGTGCTCCGCGATGTAGGCGCCGCGGCGACGGCATAGCGTCGGCCCTGACACAGCGAGCAGCCGAGAGCCAAGGGAGCGCACGACATGCCCGACACCATGAAGGCAGCGATCTTCGAGGGGCACGAGCGGATCGTGCTGGGGGAGCGGCCGATCCCGACCTGCGGCCTCAACGACGCGATCGTGAAGGTGACGCTCACGACGATCTGCGGCACCGACGTGCACATCTGGCGCGAGGAGTATCCCGTCGAGCAGGGCCTGATCATCGGGCACGAGCCCGTCGGGGTGATCCACCAACTCGGCGAGGCCGTCACCGGCTACGAGGTAGGCGACCGTGTGCTGGTCGGCGCGATCACGCCGTGCGGGAGCTGCTTCTACTGCCAGAACCACGTCGAGGCGCAGTGCTCCGGCCACGAGGACGACTGGCAGATGATCGGCGGCTGGCGCCTCGGCAACGCGATCGACGGCGTGCAGGCGGAGTACTTCCGCGTCCCCTACGCGCAGGCCAATCTCGCGAAGATCCCCGACGACATGACGGACGAGCAGTGCGTGCTGCTCGCCGACATCGCCTCGACCGGCATCTCCGCGGCCGAGACGGGCGAGGTCGCGATCGGGCAGACGGTCGCCGTCTTCGCACAGGGGCCGATCGGCCTGTGCGCGACCGCCGGCGCGCGGCTCAAGGGCGCCGCGCTGATCATCGGCGTCGACGCGATCGAGGGCCGCCTCAACCTCTCGCGGCAGATGGGCGCCGACGAGGTCATCGACTTCACGCAGGAGGACCCGGTCGCCGCGATCAAGCGGCTCACCGGCGGGCGCGGCGTGGACGTCGCGATCGAGGCGCTCGGCAAGCAGCAGACGTTCGAGTGGTGCCTCGCCGCGACCCGCCCCGGCGGGATCGTCTCCAGCCTCGGCGTCTACGGCGGCAAGCTCGAGGTCCCGCTCGAGTCGTTCGTCTACGGGATCGGCGACAAGCAGATCCGCACGACGCTCTGCCCCGGCGGCAAGGAGCGGATGCGCAAGCTGATGGAGATGGTCCGCCACCACCGCCTCGACCTCTCCCCCCTCATCACCCACAGATTCTCGCTCGACCAGATCGAGGAGGCATACGAG
>Ga0265319_1000679_pt1 | contig 22186 bp, 19 predicted proteins | sample 4824metaG_FD_192443 | JGI IMG/M metagenome (GOLD analysis project Ga0265319, IMG submission 192443) | Rhizosphere microbial communities from Carex aquatilis grown in University of Washington, Seatle, WA, United States - 4-8-24 metaG | ecosystem: Host-associated > Plants > Roots > Rhizosphere >...
GGATCGGGTAAATCGACGCTGGCAAAAATTGTGTGCGGCCTTCTCTCGCCAAGCACCGGGCGCATCGCGTGTACGATCGACGGCACCGAAACAGACCCGGCGCAAATCTATCAGCACGTCGGGCTCGTCTCGCCGTACATCATGATGTACGATGAATTTTCGGGAATAGAGAACTTGAACGTCATCGGCCGGATCAGGGGTTTGAACAACAGTTCGACAGAGGAAGCGGTACAACTGCTGAAAACGTTTGGCCTTTTTGAACGCCGCAACGACGAGGTGCGTACGTATTCCTCGGGGATGAAACAGCGGCTTAAATATGCCGCAGCCCTGCTCCATCATCCGGCAATTCTTGTGCTTGACGAACCAGCTGCAAATCTCGACGAGGAGGGAATCGGCGTCGTGCGCAATGCGATGCAGGCACAATGCGAGAGGGGGATTCTTATCATAGCGACAAACGACAACGATGACCTTCAATTCGTTCAGAATACAATCGACCTAAACACTCGAGGTGCAGGCTCATTCACCTGATGGCATGGTTTACTCAATGAAGCCGTACATAATGTGACGCCTCTAATTTCCCGCAAGGCCCGGCCATAGCATCACTATACTAATTGCCTTGATAGTGGCCGCGCAAAATCGTATGTTACAAGTGCCGTGAAATCCCTCTTCGTCCCGTCATACTACATCTTCTTGAAGGACTCGCATTCGGAACTTCGGACGCGGTACGCGCTGAATGCGTTGTTCATGTTCGTGGTAACGGCATTGTCGATCATTCTCTTCTCCCTCGGCAGCGAATCGGTGAGCCCGGATGTGCTTGCAGGAATATTATGGGTGATTATTTTTTTTTCGAGCATGTCCGGACTTTCGAGGACATTTGTGAGTGAAGAAGAGCGGGGCACCGCGCTGACGCTCCAGCTCGTTTCCGCGCCAACGCCAATCTATGTAGGTAAATTGATTTTTAACCTGGCGTTGACGTTGTCGCTCAACATTCTCATTTCACTCCTCTATATATTAATGATCAATAATTTCGTTGTCGCCTCGCCTGGCATCTTTTGGACGACGATATTTCTCGGGAGCTGTGCGATTGCGAGCTCTTCTACAATTCTGGCGGCCATCATCGCAAAAGCGAATACGAGGGGGACGCTCTATCCAGTTATTTCTTTTCCGATCATGCTGCCGATGCTGATCACCGTGATTAAAGCGACGCAACTTTCTCTTGAGGGGGCTTTTTTCTCCGAAGCCTTAGGACAGTTCCAGGTGCTCATTTCGTATACTGTTGTTCTTGTGGCAATTTCCGTTCTGTTATTTGAATTTGTTTGGAAGGACTGATATCGATGACTAAGTATCTCGTCGGAAAAATCGGGCTTGTCCTGTGGCTGACGCTCGTGATCGTTGCCGGGTTCGCGATGCCAATGGTGCCCGCGCCTTCGCAATGGTTCGAACTTCCGATCATCCCGGCGTTGGAAGACAAGGCGAGGATCATTTTCTTCCATGTGCCGATGTCATGGACCACGCTTGTCGCCTTTATCGCCTCGACCGTCTACGGGATCATGTATCTCAAGACAAAAAAAATGGACTATGACCTCCGGTCGGTCTCGGCCGCCGGGCTCGGAACGATGTTTTGTATCCTCGCAACCGTGACCGGTTCGATCTGGGCAAAATTCAATTGGGGGTCGTTTTGGAATTGGGATCCGCGTGAAACTTCGATCTTCGTTCTTTTGTTAATCTATGGGGCATACTTTGCCCTCCGTTCGGCGATCGACGTCGAGGAAAAAAGAGCGACGTTGTCGGCCGTTTATGCGATCATCGCGGGCGTTACGGCCCCGTTCTTCATCTTTGTGATGCCGCGGATCATGACCGGCCTTCACCCGGGAGCAAAGGGCGATGAGAGCGGATCGACTCCGGTTGCGCAGCTTCATATGCCGCCGAACATGCGGGTCGTCTTTTTCGCATCGATCATCGGCTTCACGATACTTTATTTTTGGATGTTCAACTTAAAAATTCGATTAACCCGCCTGGAGGCGGAGTCACTAAAATCGTAGGAGTGCCGGCCGTGGAATTTCTTGCGCAAAATCAACTCTATATCGTGATGAGCATCGTGCTCATAATCTGGTTCGGATTTATTGTGTATTTATTCCGGCTTGATAAGAAGATCAGCAAACTCGAACAAAGTTTACGGAAGTGAGGAAGGGTCTATGAAAGCAAAGATCATTGTCGCAGCGGTTGTCATCGTTGCATTTCTTGTTTTTGGAGCTGTCTCGTTCCTGGACAGCAACGTTGAATATACCGACTTTGCCAAGGCGGAAAAATCGGCAAAGAAAGTTCAGGTAAAGGGGGAGTGGGTAAAGGAGAAGGAGACCCAGTACGATGCCAAGGCAGGACAGTTTAGTTTCTACATGAGGGACGACAGCCAGCGCGAAGAAAGGGTCGTGCTCGATGGAGCAAAGCCGAATAATTTTGAGCTGGCAAAGAGTGTTGTGGCGAAGGGAAGGTATAAGGACGGATGTTTTCATGCCAGCGAGCTTCTCACGAAATGCCCCTCGAAATATGAAGGGGATGCAACGGCCGTGAAAAAGACGTTGTAGATTTTCCACCAATCAAGAGCAGAGAGAATGATCGGCAGTATTATCATACGGGTAGCTTTTGGGGCGTCGTTGCTCGCAGTGCTTTTCTACTATTTGGACTACAGAAAGCATTCCGCTCGCCTTTTGGTGCTTGCGCGAACATCGTACCGGACAGCGGTTGCTGGAATGATCAGCGCCGCCGCGCTCCTGGTCTATCTGATCATGACACACCAATTCCATTATGCGTATGTGTGGAATTACAGCTCAACAGATTTACCCGGACCGCTTCTTTTCTCGACTTTTTACGCGGGTCAGGAAGGAAGTTTTTCCCTCTGGGCATTTTACACAAGTATCGTCGGCCTTGCGTTGATGTGGTATTCCTCCCGCAAAGGATATGAGTCTGAATTGATGTTGATCTACTCGGCGATCCTGTCCTTCCTCTTCTTGATGCTCATCCTCAAGAACCCATTTACGTATATCTGGGATGTATTCCCAAAAGACCTGATACATACCGGCCCGATCCCGGCCAGCGTCGTTAATTATGTCTGGCTGGACCAGGCAAAGGGGATCTGGGCGCAGTATCCGAACGAAGGAAAGGGGCTGAACCCGCTCCTGCAAAATTATTGGATGGTCATCCATCCGCAAGTACTTTTCATCGGCTTCACGTCGATGTCGGTACCTTTTGCGTATGCTGTCGCAGGAATGCTGAAACGAGATTACGTGAGTTGGATACGCGTTTCTACACCCTGGACGGTCTTCGGTGCGATGGTTCTTGGGACAGGCGTCGTGATGGGCGGCTTCTGGGCATACGAAACGCTGGGTTGGGGCGGGTATTGGGGATGGGATCCGGTCGAAAACTCTTCCCTTGTGCCGTGGCTCTTCTGTGTCGCGTCGATTCACACCATGCTGTCCCAACGAAGGAGCGGGAGTTTCATCAAAACGAATTTCATTCTGAGCATCCTCTGCTTTATCATGGTGCTCTACTCAACGTTCCTGACGCGCAGCGGCGTTCTTGGCGATACCTCGGTTCATTCATTCGTAGAGCCAGGGATGCTGGTATACTGGATGCTGCTTGCCGGTCTCTTTCTGTTTGCCGGAATCGGGTTCGGGCTGTTCTTTGCGCGAATGAAGGAAATGCCAAAGGTTCCGGTGGAGCACAGTATTCTGTCGCGAGAGTTTGCACTTTTTCTCGGCGCTTCGGCTATCGTCTTTGCGGCAATGTTCATCGTCATTGGGACGTCTTCGCCGATCATCACCAGCATTCTCAAAGGAAGAATCTCCGCAGTCGATTCCTCGTATTATGTTACCACGACTCTTCCCCTGGGAGTGTTCATTGCACTGATGGCAGGGATCGGTCAATTGTTGTGGTGGAAGAATTCGGATACCGAGTCACTCCTGAAAAGTCTTCGCTGGCCTGTTCTGCTCGCTTTCCTGTTCACTGTCGGAACATATTTTATCGGAGCCCACCACGCGGCGATGCTGATCTTCATCTTTGCTTCTTCCTTTGCTCTCTTTACAAATGCAGCCGTTGGGTTTAGAATCTTCAGAGGCAATCCGAAAATGGCGGGCGGGTCGATCGCTCATATCGGGTTGGCGCTGATGTTCCTCGGGTTTGTTTCTTCCGCAAAATATGACAATAAAGAGACGGTCTCACTGGAACAGGGGAAGAAGGTTGAGGCGCTTGGCTATTCGATGCGGTACATAGGTTATCATCCGATCGAGAGGGGAAGGTTCGCGTTCGACGTGGAAGTTGAAAAGGGAGACCAGAAATTCATTATCGCTCCGGTCATGTATACCAACAAAGAGAGCGAAGGATTGATGAGGAACCCGGATATCATCAACCTGATGACGAAGGATTTTTATGTGTCACCTCTTTCGCTCGAAACTCCGGATTCAAAGAACGAACAGGAGTTGACGGTCAATAAAGATGAGGTGCAGAAATTTCAGGACATGTCGATCACGTATCTTGGATACAATTTTTCATCCTCGCCGGAAAAAGGCAATGTCGTCAGCGTCTCGCTGGATGTTATTCGGGGGAACAAGACATATCACCTGACGCCCGAGATGCACAACGAAAGAGGGAAGGTGAGCTATATTCCCGCGACAGTACCCAACAGCGACGTGACGATTGCGATCAAGGGAATGGGACTGGGAAATGGCGGCAGGGGAAAATCGTCGATCACGATCACTGTCAGTACGCCGCTGGCCGCCGGTCAGCCTCCGAAAAACGAGACATTAATAGTCGAAGCAAGCATCAAACCATTCATCAACCTGGTGTGGGTGGGAACGATTACATTGGTAGCCGGCTTCTTTATTACTATTCTTCGGAGAGGAAGCGAAGCAAGAAAGAACGAAGCGTAATCGGGGTGGATTTACCCTGGCTCGATATTTCGTTTCGCAAGTAATAGCTTGTATACCTCGTTCCCAATCTCTGATTGGGAACGAGGTACTGAATGAAGCGGAGCTTCTCAGATTTGCGTTCCCAACGGGACGTTGGGAACGAGATGGCGAAAGGTCGTTCCCAAACGGAGTTTGGAAACGAGATAAGAACGTGTTAAGGCACGAGAAGAGATTCTATTTACAGCATTCCGCTAAATTCTCATACGCCGCCGAATCCCGCTTAACGTTGTCTGCATCATAACCTGCCTGGCTGATCGCCATTTCAATTTTGCCGATATCCATTTTCGCGGGAATAAACTTCACCGAAGCGCTTTTTGAATGGAGATCGATGTCCGCGCTTTCGATCCCATCGACGGAAGCCAAAGCATTTTTTATCGTGCGGACGCAGGTTTTGCACTTCACCGTCGGGAGCTGAATAGTTGCAACGTTGATGCTGTTTGAAGCAATCGCTTGCTTATTTTCCACAGATTTTCCGCATCCAGGCAGCAGCATCAAAATGATGAACGAAAGTCCCAATATGTCCTTTTTCATCATGTCCTTAATTTCCAATCTTCAAAATGCGACTCGTTCCCAATCTCTGATTGGGAACGCATTGTGTGAAGCTCTGCTTCAACTAGTGCACCGAAATAAGCTAACGCTCCCAACGAGACGTTGGGAACGAGAAAAGTTATATTCTTAATTTCCAATCTTCGACAATTTTTTGACTGATTCGAATTTCTCCTGCGACAACTTCACTACGGACCGGGTCGGGGGGATATTTCATACACGTGCCGCTCAGTCCTTCGAGGTTGGTAAAACTCCAACGGGTCCCGCAATTGTCGCAGACCAATTCCTGCGATTCGGTGTGAAAACTCTTCGAATTGCACGGGTCACACATGGCAATCGAGGTAACGAGTTTCCCCTGCGGATTGATGTATGCCATGAGGTCAACTGTTTTTGTTTTCCCCTCATACGTGAATCCGACCATTTTCTTTTCAATGACGTCGGAGAGGGCAATTATGATGAATCCGTTTTCAACTCTGGATGGGATGGGGCTCATTGTCAATTTAATTCCGTCATAACTCTGTGCGTCCGACACAGTCGGCTGATTCTTAATGACAGGATGATCGCCTCCAGGAAGGCTTTTGACGAACACGATCGCCATCCCGAGTAAAAGCAGCAAAGCAACCCCAGAATATGCTGCCTTTGCCCTCGAGCTCATCGATCTCTTCCCTGTAACAAGAGCGGCTGAAGGGAGTGAGCCTTTTTGCGCTGGAGCAAGTGCCACCTGAGTATTGACTTTTGTTCCACAACTCGGACAAAAGAGCGCATCGCTCTTCAGATCATTCCCGCATTGAGCACACTTCATAATGAAACCCTGCGTCTTCTAACGTTTATTTTGCCTGTGAAGCTTTATTATCATCGACTGTTTTTGGATTCATTTTACTACGATCGTTTTGTTTATCTCTTTTCGTGCTCTTTATGTCGCAGCAGCAGGAACTTTTGTCCGAGTGTTTGTGTGCTGTTGCTTTCTTGCCCTTGGCAAACGTAGATGCTGAAAAGGGAACGGCAGTCAGCACGAATAGCAGAAACGTCAGCAATGAGAGATACTTCTTCATAGGTTCCATTTGAAAAGTGACAAACAATCGTAGTTAGACGTCATATAGTATAAAACAGAACGCCATGATGCAAGAGTAAGTTCCATGTAAGGCACAGATTGCACCGTGCCTGTGTTTATTGCAAGGTCCCTTCAATTCTCCAATATATGACCGGCGACGGTTGCTTCCTTCCGGAGACTCCGCGATTTCCAAAGGAAATAGATGACCGGATAGATGGCAAGCTCCATGAGCACCGATGTGACGACACCTCCAACCATCGGCGCCGCTATTCTTTTCATCACATCGGCGCCGGTTCCGTTGCTCCACATAATAGGGAGAAGGCCTGCGATGATAACGGAAGCGGTCATGATCTTCGGACGAACGCGTTTAACGGCTCCATGGTGAATTGCCTCTTTGAGATCCTTTAATCCCCTCATACATCCCTTTTGTTTCCAATCGTTATAGGCTTGATCGAGATAGAGAAGCATGACGACGCCCGTCTCTGCGTCCAAGCCGGCCAGGGCGATAATGCCGACCCAGACGGCGATACTGAGGTTATATCCGAGAATATAGAGGAACCAGAACGTTCCGACGAGAGAAAAGGGAACCGCCAAAAAAACGATCGCGACTTTTGTCAGGGATCGCGTATTCAGATAGATGATAATAAATATGATGAATAAGGTTAATGGAATGACAAACATCAATCGGTGTTGCGCCCGCTGCATATATTCAAACTCTCCGCTCCATACGATGTTGTAGCCGGGCGGAAGTTTTATTTTTTCTGAAATGATCTTTTGTGCGTTCTGCACGTACGTTCCAACGTCGATGTCCTTGATATCGACATAGACCCACGCGTTCGGCCGCGTGTCTTCGCTTCGTATGACCATGGGACCTTTTCGCGTTGTGATGGCGGCAAGTTGACCAATAGGAATTTGAACGCCCGTTGGCGATGGAACAAGCACTCGCCGCAACGCCTCGATATTGTCGCGCAGCTCCCGGCTGTAGCGGAGATTGACGGGGTAGCGTTCCAGGCCTTCGACGGTATTCGTAATACTCATTCCCCCCATCGCCGTCTGGATCACGTCCTGCACATCGCCAACGGTGAGGCCGTACCGTGCAGCCTCCTTCCGGTCGATATCGAAATCCAAATAGTTGCCGCCGACGGCCCGCTCCGCAAAGGCACTGAGCGTTCCGGGGACAGTGCGCATTATTGCTTCGACTTCCTTCCCAATATTTTCTAAGATATTGAGATCGGGACCCGAAATCTTTATCCCGACGGGTGTCTTGATTCCTGTGCTCAACATATCTGTCCGGGTTTTAATCGGCATTGTCCATGCATTTGTTACGCCGGGAAATTGAATTGCCTGGTCCATCTCGTCAATCAATTTTTGGACAGTCATGCCCGGACGCCATTCGCTTTCGGGTTTAAGCATGATCGTTGTTTCGAGCATATCGAGTCCTGCGGGATCGGTGGCAGTTTCTGCCCGTCCTATTTTTCCGAACACATGATGCACTTCAGGGAATTGGCGGATGATCTTATCGGTCTGCTGCAGCAGCTCTCTTCCTTTCGTGATCGACATCCCCGGGAGGGTTGTCGGCATGTACAGCAAATCACCTTCGTAAAGCGGAGGCATGAACTCCGAGCCGAGCTTGCTAAATGGAAAGAATGTTACTCCCAGGATGAGAAGAGCGGCAACGATGATCCACTTGTTGAATCGCAAAACAAAATCAACGACGGGAGTATAGATTCGAATAAGGAAACGGTTAATTGGATTGTGGTCTTCGGGTAAGATCTTGCCGCGGATCCAAAACCCCATTAAAACCGGAACAATAGTGATCGAGAGAATCGCTGCTGCAGCCATGGAATATGTTTTTGTAAACGCCAGCGGACGGAACAAGCGTCCCTCTTGATCCTCCAATGTAAAGACAGGAATAAACGAAACCGTTATAACGAGCAGAGAATAGAAGAGGGCAGGCCCGACTTCTTTCGATGCATCCAGAATAATCTGCCAGTGGTCGCGGCGTTCTTCCAGCGGTTTCTCATTCTCACGCTCGATGTGCTTATGGGCGTTTTCAATCATGATAATGGCCGCGTCCACCATTGCTCCAATCGCAATGGCGATTCCACTGAGAGACATAATATTAGCATTGATGCCTTGCCACTTCATGACAATAAATGCCATGAGAATTGCAGTCGGCAATGTGAAGATTGCGACAAATGCACTTCGGGCGTGAAGAAGAAAAATAAGGCAAACGATGGCAACAATGATGATTTCTTCAATGAGCTTTCCCTTTAGGGTATCAATAGCTCGTTCGATGAGAGATGAACGGTCGTACGCGGTTGTTATCTTCACGTCTTCAGGCAAGCCTTGTTTTAACACTTCCAGTTTCTTTTTCACGTTATCGATCACGTCGAGTGCGTTCTCGCCGTACCTCATGACGACGATGCCTCCAACGACTTCACCTTCTCCATTGCTCTCAACGAGCCCCCGGCGCATGAGGGGTCCAATGGTTACGTCAGCGATATCCCGGACATAAACAGGAGTGCCGCTTTTCTTATCGACCATAACTGGAATGTTGTTAATATCGTCCAACGATTTGATATATCCCAAACCTCTGACCATGAATTCCGTTTCGCCCATCTCGACAACTTCGCCGCCGACATCATTGTTGGAATTCGAAATCGCCATCTCTACCATCTTGAGGGGAATGTTATAGGCAAGAAGTTTTGTAGGATCTACCGTCACTTGGTACTCTTTGACAAATCCTCCGATACTGGCAACTTCGGCAACTCCTTGAACGGAAGTTAATTGGTACTTCAAATACCAGTCCTGATACGAGCGGAGTTCTTGCAGCGAGCGTTTGTCGGACGTGAGAGTGTACTCATAGACCCAGCCCACACCTGTTGCATCGGGACCTAGTGTCGGGATGACGTCTTTCGGAAGGCGCTTCTGTGCGTAGTTCAAGTATTCAAGCACGCGGCTTCGTGCCCAGTAAATGTCGGTTCCGTCTTCAAAGATCACATACACGAGCGAATACCCGAAGAAGGAATATCCGCGCACAACTTTGGAACCCGGTACAGCGACCATAGCCGTCGTGAGGGGATAGGTGACCTGATCTTCAACGATGCGCGGAGATTGTCCCTCATACGTCGTGTAAATGATGACTTGCACATCGCTTAAATCCGGTATCGCGTCGATCGGAATCTTGAACATCGAATAGATTCCCAGGCCGATGAGGAATAAAACGGCAAGGACGACCATGAATTTGTTGCGGACAGACGCTTCAATGATCTTTTCCAGCATTATATTCTCCGTTATCTATCGCCAACAATTCTAAAGGGCGGCGCATCAATTGTTATTGTGATCCATGCCGGGCATATTTTTCATGTCATGATCCCTCTGCTCGGTTGCTTTCTTCTTTTGAAGCCCTTTTTCCGAAACTTGCCCTTCGTGTGGTTTGGAATCGCCATCTTTCGGCATTTCTTTCGTGGTGCTATCTCCATGCGTATTGGAAGAATCAGGTTTCTCTTCCATCGGCTTAGACATATCCATTCCTTCATGCCCTTTCATTTGGGCAATAGCGGCTTTCAGGTTGCTCTCTGAATCGATCAGGAATTGCGATGAGGTAACAACATTTTCTCCTGCACGTACGCCGTCAAGCACTTGTGTGTATCCATCCGCGGTTATACCCAATGTAACGTCGCGCGGATCAAAATATCCGCCGCCGAGTGCAACAACAATAATGTTCCTCTCGCCCGAACGGATGATCGCCTGGTCGGAGACCGTCACTGCATTGATCTCCAGGGGTGATGATAGCGTAACTGTTACATACATTTCCGGTTTAAACTCTATGTTTGGCGTGTTCGCCGCTTGAATTCGAACTTGAACCGTTTTTGTTTCCATGTTGAGGTAAGGAAAGATGTAGTTCACAGTACCTTTGAACGTTTTGCCGGGAAGATATGACAGTTCGATCTTCGCCGGTTGTCCTGCCTTCAGCCACGGAAGCTCAAATTGATAGACGTCTGCAAGAATCCACACGGTCGAAAGGTTGACAATCTTGTACAGCGTCGTTCCTGCCATAACGTTTTGTCCCTTCATAACCATTTTTTCCATCACGATACCGTCCACTGGGGAAACAATGGTCATCGTTTTCTTTGGCGTCCCACGCTCTTCGAGAGCCTCTATTTCGCTTTCCGGAATATCCCAATTGAGAAGGCGTTGCTTAGCGCTTTGGACCAGATCTTCTGCTCCTTTGTGCGCCTCTTCTACGCTGCTCTTTTCTAGTTCTTTTTTATAGTGAATCGCCTGGAGATATTCCTGTTGTGTCGTGACCAGTTCAGGACTGTAAAGATCCATTAACACCTCGCCTTTGTGGACAGTCTTCCCGGTATAGTCGACATAAAGTTGTTCCACATATCCCATGATCTTGGTCGTCACGGAGTAAACTTTTGTCTCATCATAATCGACCTTGCCGGTAGCCCGGATTGTCTTGTTGAGCTTCCTGTTTTCAGCGACTTCGGTTTTCACGCCGATATTTTGGATGGTTACAGGGTCAATCTTAATTCCTTTTGCATCATTTTCGCCCTCATACACTGGGACGAGTTCCATTCCGCAATCGGGAGCTTTTCCCGGCTTATCGGATGTATACCAAGGGTGCATCGGGTCTTTGTAATACGCGATTTTTTTCTCACTCGATATGTCAGATTGTTTCCCGTAAACGGGTACAAAGTCCATTCCATCCGAAGACTTCTTCTGCGTTGGAGAAGTTATTTGTGGATTCATAGGATCCTGGTAGTAGAGGATCTTGCGTTCTTTCGAACCATCACCGTTTGCGCCGGAATGAAAAACTAACCAACCAACACCTAATCCTACGACGACGCTCACAACTGCAGTGATAATGACTTTCTTCATCGTTGCCTGCTCTTTCTGAATAAAATTTAGCGTGCTCGTTCTGAAATCTGTGCAATATCCAGGCCCACTGCCTGTTCCAACTGAGCCTGACTTGCCATATAATTCATTACCGCCATATGAAAATCCAATTTTGTCATCAGCTGCATCCGAAAGGCATCGATCACCATCAAGAATTCCGTTTTCCCGGTTTGATAAGCAGACAGCGTTGCCTGCAATGTTTGATCTGCTTGAGGGATGGTGGTGTTCTTATAGAGGAGAACAAGATTGTAATTGGATTGAACTTTTACCAGGGCGTCCTGAACTTCAAACGAAACCATGTTTTGCATGCTCGCCAGGTCATCCTCTGATTTGCGAACATTGAGCTCATTTTCTTCCACTTTGGCAGTGTATTTTCCGCTCGACCAAAAAGCTAAGGGAATATTGATTCCAACCATTGCAGCCCAGAAATCATTTTTCGTGTCGGACATGTTCTTGTACATAACACGCGCCATGATATCCGGGTAGTATTCCCGCTTTGAACCGGACAATTCTGCTTTGTTCATATCGATGCTGAAGTTCATTCCCTTCAGCTCCGGCCGATTCTCAAGAGCAAGCTGGTGAAGCTGTTCGAAAGTCCAATCAGGAGCCGTATACTCAACGTCTGGGACGTGCCCTAATGATGCATTGGCCGGTCTGCTCAATGTCGTGTTGATCATCGATTCCACAACTTTTTTTTCTTTCAGAAGATTGACGCCTTCGTTAATGAGAGTTGAGAGTTCGGTCTGAGCGCGTAAGATGTCTGCCTGCTGGCCCATGCCCACCTCATACTGTTTTCGGGTGATCTCCGTGAATTTTTTCATCAGCTCGAGATTTTCCGAGTTAACCTGGATTTTCATTTGTACATGAAAAAGCTCGAAGTAAGCTGATTTTAGATCGCGGATAATTCTACGTTCCAGCGCCTTGTATTCCTGATCGACCATCCCTGCATTATTGTCGGCCGCTTCGCTCATGGCTGATATCTTTCCCGGGAAGGGAATCATCTGCTGGACGAAGTAATCCGTCTCCATTCCGTTCTTTATCGGATTGGGAAAAGATTGAATAGGCGTTTGATAAAATTCAACCCCGACTTGCGGGGCATCCCACGACGTCGCCTGACTTGTTTTTGTTCTTGCGGCCGCCGTCTCGTTCCGTGCGGATCGAAGCTGGGGGTTGTTCCGGAGAGCTTCAGCTACAAGGTCGTCAAGACTCAGCGTAGGCGAAACTTGTGCCTGCAGTGTAATCGCTCCAATAAAACTTAACGCAATAAAAAGTATCCTATTAACTCTCAGCATTTGCTGATCTCCTTTTCTTATTGAGCTCTTGAGATCGGATTAATTGTTCCCGCCGCGTATCATTTCAAAGAAACAATGAAAGTGCTTGGGAGAACAGTCTGCAGGCACAAAAAGGGAAACAATATGCCCTTTAGCCTTGCATGAAAAGGAGGATTGACTTAGATGAGAAAGGTGGAATTAAGGACACACTTCTCCACAGAAGAGGGAGAGAATGCAAGAGAGGGGGTTGCGAATTGAACAGATTGCGAAGAATGAGAGTCGAACGATGTTGGATCGGAGAGCAGCGGGTTCGGCGAAACTATGCTTGCGGTGCGGATGGAATTATCTTTTTCAACCAGAGCAGTAACGTTTGCCAATCCTCCGACGACGGTCGATAAATGGCAATCGGAAGCAACTCCGGTGAATGCTGTCTCTCCCTGAGAATGAGATCCCTTCAGTGGAGAACCATCACGATCACTTGAAGCTGCGCAGCAATCCATTGCTTGAATGGGTGCCATAGTGCACTGGCGAATGACCGCAGTGAATCCGGAATTCGCCGCCAAGAAGAGGATGACGAAGACTCGGGCTGCTCTGATACTATGTTTAGACGATAAAATCATACTTTGCTTACCATATCCTCAACAACCATGCCAGTGAAAGAGTTCCTCTTATCAACCACGATTGAACACTTAGATTCGAAAACGAGAAACTCATTCGTAAAAGTGAAAAGATTTGACGGTTGGTCGTATTGGAACTAAAAAAAGTGAAACTCGATCTTTCAGAAAACCAGGTCGAAAAATGAGCGCAATCCTAAGGGCTCAATCGAATAAAACGGTTCGCCGAACGCAGCGTCGATGAGGCTGCCATGATGCATGTCCCGTGCTCGGATGGATTCAAGGAAGAGTTTCGATGACAAGCGTGTCTCACGCTCCTTGCTGTGCGGATTATAGAACTGGGACTCGAATGCCGACAGAGCTTTTGCCTTAATATCATAGACGTCCGAAACATCGACAATGAACGAAGGGGTAAACTCGTATTTCTGCATGTAGTGGAAATACTTCTTCGGGCGGAAAGGCTCTTGCCTCTTCCCGTTCACTCTCGTTGAAATTTTTTCAAGGCCGGCGAAGAACCATGCTTCCTTGCACAGCCGGTAAGCGTGTTCATGGTCAGGATGCCGCTCAAGCGAGTGCGGGAAGAGGATAACAGTAGGCTGGAAGCTCCGCAACACTTCTATTACGTGAGTAATATTTGTTTTGTTGAGTTCAATGTTGCCGTCGGGAATCTTTAAATTGTCACGGAACTCAACGCCAAGGATATTTGCCGCATTCTTCGCTTCCCGTTCTCGGATTGCTTTTGACCCGCGGGTTCCGAGCTCACCCTGCGTCAAGTCCAGGAGAGCAACCTTCTTTCCACCTTTAACAAGCTTTGCCACCGTGGCTGCACACGACAATTCAATGTCGTCGGGGTGGGCGCCGATAGCCAGGACATCCAATTTCATGCTTCCTCCTTTTGGTACGTCAATATACATAAAGATGAAGAGTTCTGCAAAAATGGCCCGTTGGACATCAAAAAGTGATGCGATGGATTTTGCTGTTCAGCAATCCTCTTGACCAGATTGTTCATAGTCTAAATTGAGAAGTCATGGTATCGGTGACACTTGTGCCGATGGCAAGGAATGGCATCCTCTTTTTGAAATTCGCACAATAAGAGGTATATTATTTTACTATGCCTGAAGAGAAAAATATTGTGTCGGTTACCGATATCACCCGTCGTATCAAAGGAGTTCTTGAACGAGGATTCAGTGAAATCTGGGTGCAAGGTGAAATCTCAAACTTCAAGCTCCATACGTCCGGGCATATGTATTTTACGCTGAAGGACGAAGGGGCGCAGTTGTCGGCAGTGATGTGGAGAAGCCGGGTTGCCCAACTCATCTTCCGACCGAGCGATGGCCTGAAGGTCATCGTGCGTGGCAACATTACAGTGTACGAGCCTCGCGGAAATTACCAGATCGATTGTCTCCAGCTTCAACCGGTCGGGGCGGGCGAATTGCAGTTGGCGTTTGACCGGCTCAAACAAAAACTGAACGCCGAAGGGCTTTTCGACGATGTCCATAAGAAGCCGCTTCCTTTGTATCCCCAGAAAATCGGAATCGTGACGTCGCCCACCGGAGCGGCGATCCAGGACATGCTGAACGTATTGAGACGGCGGTTTCCGGCGCTGGAAGTTATTGTCGCGCCGGTAAAAGTACAGGGAATAGGCGCCGCTGAAGAAATTGCACAGGCGATTCGCGATCTCAACACACTGCCGGGCATCGATGTGATCATCGTCGGAAGGGGGGGAGGTTCGTTGGAAGACCTCTGGGCGTTCAATGAAGAGATCGTCGCGCGGGCAATTTATGCGTCCGGGATACCGGTTGTAAGCGCCGTCGGACACGAAATTGATTTCAGCATCAGCGACTTCGTAGCGGATTTGCGGGCGCCCACACCGTCTGCAGCCGCGGAACTTGTGGTGAAGGACCGAAATGAGATTATTGATATTCTTCGTAATTTTTCCTATACTATTGAAAATCTGGTGATTAACCGGCTGCATTCCTCAAGAGAGAAAGTTCACACTCTGGTTGGAAGCTACTCTTTTAATAAACCGCTGGATCTCTTCCGCCAGCGGGGCCAATTGATCGATGATCTTGAACACCGGCTGCATCAGAGTACGGCGCACCGTCTGGGATTTGTGCGGCAGCAAGTTCAGTCGTATACAAAGAGGGTTCAGTCCGTTGACCCGCAGTTGACGCTCAAGCGGGGCTACACGATCGTGTATCGGGGCGGATCGATCGTTCCTTCGGCCGGTGAGATTTCGGAAAAAGACCGACTCACAGTGCAGTTCCATGACGGCAGCGCCGAATCTGTCGTAGAGTCGGTCCGGAAAAAGAAATGAGGCAAGCGATGGCTCCTGCAAAAAAAGAAGCATCGAAACGAACGTTCGAACAATCCCTTTCCCGATTGGAAAAGATCGTCGATTCCCTTGAACAGGGGGAGACTCCTCTCGAAAATGCGATTGAATTGTACGAAGAGGGAATTGCACTCTCAAAAGAGTGCATGGAGACTCTCTCGAAGGCCGAGCTCAGAGTTAAAAAGCTCAGCAAAGATATGAACAGCAAAATAGAGTTGATGGATTTGGAATGAATGAGAAGATAATGGCAGACGAACCGACAAAATTCTTTCACAAAATTGACACCCCTTCCGATCTCAGAAAATTAGAGGTTAAAGACCTTCGAACTCTGTCCAAAGAGATACGGGAATTTCTCGTAGACTCAATTTCCAAGACCGGCGGGCATCTCGGTGCAGGACTTGGTGCAGTTGAACTCGCGGTCGCATTACACTATGTTTTCGATACGCCGAAGGACAAATTGGTTTGGGATGTCGGCCATCAGGCGTATCCCCATAAGATATTGACCGGCCGGAAGGGCAGGCTTCACACCATTCGGCAGCTGCACGGCATCAGCGGATTTCTGAAGCGAAGCGAAAGCGAATACGATACGTTCGGCGCCGGTCATGCGAGCACAGCAATTTCATCCGCTCTTGGAATGGCTGCCGCGCGCGATTTCAATCACGAGAATTATAAAATCGTTGCCGTTGTCGGAGACGGCTCGCTGACGGGTGGGATGGCATATGAAGCGATGAATAACGCAGGGCTTCTCAAGAAGGATATGATCGTCGTTCTCAACGACAATCGGATGGTTTCCCTTTCTTCCGTTGCCCCGAATCTCTGGTCGTTCCATAATTACTTCGCAGAAGTGCTGACCCATCCCAGCTACAATAAATTCAAATCAAATGTCTGGGACCTGACGGGTAAGCTGGATACATTCGGAGACCGGCTCCGCTCCGTGGCACAGCATGTCGAGAAGGGACTGAAAGCGGTCATCACTCCCGGGATGCTGTTCGAGGCACTGGGATTTCGCTACTTCGGTCCCTTTAACGGTCACAATGTTGTAAAACTGGTCGAAATTCTGCGACATGTCAAAGATCTGAAAGGTCCGATTCTTATCCACGCGATCACCGAGAAAGGAAAGGGATATGGACCTGCTGAGAAGGAAGTAACCCGGCTGCACGGCGTTACGCCCTTCGACAAAGTTACAGGAATTTCGCCGAAGAATCCGAACGCTCCGCCGTCGTTTACCGCGATCTTCGGAGATGCGCTTGTCCAGATCTGCAAGGAGAACCCCAAGGTAGTCGGAATTACTGCCGCAATGCCGGACGGGACAGGATTGACAGCATTACAGAAAGCAATGCCCGAGCGGTTCTTCGACGTTGGCATTGCTGAACAGCATGCGGTGACGTTTGCAGCAGGCCTCGCCACTGAAGGATACATACCCGTCACGGCCATCTATTCCACATTCCTACAAAGGGCTTTCGACCAGATCATCCACGATGTCGCCCTTCAGAATCTGCACGTTGTCTTTGTTTTGGATCGGGGCGGGCTTGTCGGTGCAGACGGACCTACGCATCATGGGGCGTTCGACTTGTCATATTTGCGATGTATCCCCGGGATGGTGGTGATGGCGCCGAAAGATGAAAGTGAATTGAGGGACATGCTCTTCACGGCGGTCGAACATCGCGGCGGCCCCGTTGCGGTGAGATATCCTCGGGGGAATGCATTCGGGGTGCCGCTAAAGAAGGGCTTTGAAAAAATAGAAATCGGAAAGGGCGAGATACTGCGAACCGGAAACGATGTCGCAATTCTCACCGTTGGTACGATGGCCTACAACTCGCTTGCGGCGGCAGATCTGCTGGCCAAAGAAGGCATCTTGGCAGAAATTGTCAATATGCGGTTTATCAAGCCGATCGACAAACGGCTCCTCGAACGACTTCTCGAAAAATTCGACCGCATCGTTACTGTCGAAGAGAACTCTGTTGTTGGGGGATTCGGAGCCGCGGTATTGGAAACTCTGTCTACGATGAATCGTCGAGACGTCCACATACTCGTCCATGGCCTGCCCGATGGATTTATAGAACACGGAACGCCGAACGAACTGTATCAAATTGTAAAACTTGATCCCAGGGGAATCGCAGGCGTCGTGAAAGAGTTTTGCGAGGCTCATCCTTCTCACGAAAGGACCGTTGAGCGCCGCGCGTTGTAATAACTTCCGTTAAAGAGCATTGCCAACAATGGAAAAAGCGAAAATTGGAATTGTTGGATTAGGTTGGATTGCACAGGTTTTTCACCTTCCTATTCTCACCAAAATTCCCGATGCAACGATAACCTGCGTATGCGATAAGGACAGGTCGCGCGCGCGGGCTCTCGCCGAAAAGTACGGCATCAAACGCTACTACTCCGACGTTCAGGAAATGCTTCAGGCCGAAGAGCTGGACGCCGTGGATATTTGCGTGACGACGAACGCGCACAAAGAAGTTGCTGTCGCGTGTCTCGATGCAAAGAAGGATATCTTTGTCGAAAAACCGATCGCGCGGAAATATCTGGAAGCCGTGTCCATTGCCGACGCTGCGAAAAAGGCAAAGAAAAAGGTGATGGTTGGTATGAACAACCGCTTTCGCCCGGATACGATGATTCTCCGGAGTTTCATCGAGAACAACGACCTCGGAGAAGTATTTTATATCAAAGCCGGATGGCTGAAGAAACTTACCGACCAGAGCAGCTGGATGGGACATAAAGATAAATCCGGCGGCGGGGTTTTCCTCGACCTTGGCATCGTTATGCTGGACCTTGCGTTGTGGATGATCGGCTACCCCGAACTCAAACGTGTCGATGCTTCTACGTATTCTCATGCAACTCCCGGGGTCGAAGACTCGGCCGCTGTTTTCCTGTTCATGAAGAACGGTGCGACGATCACCATCGAAGTAAGCTGGAGTTTTTATATCGAGAATGAGCTATTCTATTGTAATGTCTACGGCGACAAGGGGAGCGCAAAACTCAATCCGCTGAAGATCCACCGCGAAATGCACGGGAGCATTGTGAACGTTACTCCAGGAAAGATCGACGACATTCAAAATCTCTTTCGGCGGTCGTACGAGAACGAATTGAAGCACTTCGTCGGCGCTGTTCGCGGAATCCACCAGGTCATATCGACGGCGGACGAAGCAGTCCTGCGCATGAGAATTGTCGATGCGATCTATCAATCGGCGGCGAAGAAAAAAGAAATCTACTTTAAATAGGCATACGCAATTGGTTATGAAGACATCATGGAATGGATGCGAAGCGATCCGTGATGTCTGTTTCGTTTCACGCCGGAGTGCACGATGAGCTGCCGGGAGGATGAGAATTGGATGCGCGAGTGCTTTGCCCTTGCATCGAAGGGGGCCGGCAATGTCAGTCCGAATCCGCTCGTGGGCGCCGTCATTGTTCTCCATGGAAGAGCTGTAGGGAAGGGATATCACAAAAAATTCGGCGCCCCACATGCCGAGGTGAATGCGATCAGGGACGCCCGGGCGCATCACGCAGACCTTTCCGGCGCCACGATGTACGTTAATCTCGAGCCGTGTGCGCATTATGGCAAAACACCACCCTGCGCCGATGCAATTGTGCGGGAAGGAATAACCAGGGTTGTTGTTGCTATGGGGGACCCAAACCCGCTCGTGAGCGGAAAAGGGATCGGCGTTCTTCGCAGTGCGGGCGTAAAGGTTGTGAGCGGTATTCTGAGGACTGAAGCCGAAAAGTTCAACGATAAATTTGTCAAATATATTACGACCGGATTTCCTTTTGTTGCGCTGAAAGTGGCGCACACAAGCGATGGTTTCATCGCAAAGAATGACGGTACCTCGAAATGGATATCGTCGAAAGAATCTCGTAAGATCGTTCACCGTCTTCGCTCGGAATATGATGCGGTGGTCGTCGGGAGGGGGACCGCGGCAATTGACAATCCCAGGTTGACGGTTCGCAGCGTAAAGGGAAGGAACCCGTTCAGAGTCGTCATTGACGGGATGCTTCGCACCCCGGTTGACGCGGCGATGTTCAACGATAAATTCCGGAACCGGACGATCGTGTTTTTCGGAGATGCGGGCAATGAGAAGATGGATGAACTTAGAAGTCGGGGAATCCAGCTCGCGCAGATGAAGCACAGCGAGGGTGTGATTCCTCTTGCCGACATTCTCAAGGTCCTTGCCGGAAAAGGAATAGCGTCGCTCCTCGTTGAAGGTGGACAATCGATATACCGACAATTCCTGAACGAACGACTGGCGGACAAAATCTATCTTTTCATTTCGCCGAAAAAATTTGGCGAGGGGCTTTCGGCATTTGGCGGCGAGAAGCCGCCGTTCCGGATCAAACGTGAGAGCATACGAAATACGGGCGGAGACAGTTTTATTGAAGGTCGCATATTGTACCCGAAGGGAAAATAGGCTGACTGTCCTTTCAATTTTCTTTCTGTGTTTTTGCTCCGTTGCCCCCGAATCGCTTGCGCGGCACGGGACGATCCTGGATGTCGAAAAAAGAATTGATTCGGTCACCAGCACGACGAACGGCATGTTCGCCGTGGCTTTCATAGACCTGCAATCCGGCCAGAAGCTTTACCGAAACGAGAATGAACGGTTTCACGCTGCGAGCACGATCAAGACGCCAGTCATGATTGAGGTCCTTAATCAGGCACGGCGGCGGAGGTTGTCTCTCGATGATTCCCTTGACGTTGTCAACAGCTTTTCCAGCATCGTGGATGGGAGCCCATTCTCACTTCAGCGTTCGAGCGACAGCGACGACAGCCTCTACTCCCGCGTCGGCATGAAAGAACGTATCGGGACTCTTGTGTTCCATATGATCACAGTAAGCAGCAATCTTGCGGCGAATCTGCTGATAGAAAAGGTTGGCGCTAAAAATATTCAAAAAACGCTGAATGTGCTGGGAGCAAAGGACGTCCGCGTCCTGCGATGTGTTGAAGATACCAAGGCATATGAAGCCGGGAAAAACAATTCGGTAACGGCTAAATCCCTGGCATTGTTATATTTGAAACTTGCCCGGAAAGAAGTATTGAGCCGGAAAATGTCGGAAAAGATGCTCGGCATTTTGCTGCAGCAGAGATTTGCAGACATGATCCCGGCGAAACTTCCCCGCGGGGTTGCTGTAGCGCATAAAACCGGGAGCAGTCCCGGAGTGCAACATGATTCAGGGATCGTCTATCTTCCCGACGGAAGGAAGTATGTTCTGGTTGTCCTTTCAAAAAACCTGCGGGACCAGAAGGTCGGAATCAACGCGGTTGCACAAATTTCCAGAATCATTTTCGACTATGAAGTGAATTGATCATGTTCACAGGAATTGTAGAAGAAGTAGGGAGAGTGTGTTCGGTCCGGATGCGGGCTGACGGCATTCAATTTGATATCGAAGCAAAAAAGACCTCAGCAGGGCTGAAGGTGGACAACAGCATTGCAGTCAACGGAACGTGCCTGACAGTTGTGCGGCGGAAGAAGAATGTTCTTACTTTCGATGCCGTGAAAGAAACACTGAGCAAGACCAGTTTACGCGGATTGAGCGCCGGCAGCAGTGTTAATCTTGAGCGGGCCGTTTCACTTCAGCAGCGCCTCGGCGGACACCTTGTACAGGGTCACGTCGATACTACCGGAACCATCCTCAAGCGTGGTGAACTGAAAACGAGCTGGATGTTCGACGTCAGGTTCCCGAAAAAATTCCGGAAATACCTCATCCCTGTTGGTTCGGTCGCCGTTGACGGGGTGAGCCTCACAGTTGCCCGGCTGCACTCCGATCATTTTGAGGTGGCAATCATTCCGTTTACGTACGAGCAGACGATCTTTCATGACTACAGGCCCGGGACAAAGGTCAACCTTGAGTTCGATCTGGTGGGAAAATATATTGAGTCGTTGCTGCATACCTCGTGAATCGATTTGTTGTCTTTCCATGTTTCTGTGATTAACTATTAATAAGATGAATATGAAGGATTTCCTAAAATCGAAAGTAACGAGGATAGTATTGCTGGGCGCAGGCGGGTTGTTACTGATCGTCCTCGTGCTCGATAATATTGTCCTCCCCTGGTATGTGAATCACGGCGGGACGCTTGTTGTTCCGGACGTGGTTGGAATGCAGGAAGCGGATGCATTTCGAGTGCTGGATTCGCTTAATCTTGAACCGCGCAGGGGGGATGTGCATCCGGACAAGGATTATCCGGAAGGATACGTCGTCGCTCAGAACCCGGTTTCTCTTCAAATAGTGAAACCCCGTCGCCGAGTTTATCTGACAATAAGCGGCGGCGAGCAGCTTGCCGTTGTTCCGGAACTCAAAGGGAGGTCGCTTCGGGACACGAAGTTTGCATTGGATCGCTCTGGCCTGAAGCTCGGAACCGTTCAACGGGAGATCTCCCGGGAATTTCCGGAAGGAACGATTATTTCTCAGGACGTCGTATCCGGTGCAAAGGTGAAGCGAGGCTCATATATAGGAGTGACTGAAAGTACAGGCCAATCAATGGACAGCCTCGTTGTTCCCAATCTTAT
>Ga0265319_1000684_pt1 | contig 22095 bp, 21 predicted proteins | sample 4824metaG_FD_192443 | JGI IMG/M metagenome (GOLD analysis project Ga0265319, IMG submission 192443) | Rhizosphere microbial communities from Carex aquatilis grown in University of Washington, Seatle, WA, United States - 4-8-24 metaG | ecosystem: Host-associated > Plants > Roots > Rhizosphere >...
GATGAGGGCTCCCTCGATCTCGCAGCCCGCGAGGACCGTCACATCGCCCGTCACAAAAACCACGCCCTTATAGCTGCTGGGCAATACGGTGGAGGTCCCCGGATTCAAGGTCAAATCCCCATCCACGATCAGGATTCCGGAGGCGCGGAGGGTGTCGTAGGGCGGGTCCAAGTTTCCGTCATAAGTCAGGTTGCCCGTGAAATAGGTAAGCTTCCAATCGCTGGTGATGGTGAGGGGCGAGTTGTTATCGCCGGTGTAATCCGCCAGGCTTTTTAATTCCTGTAGGGACATGCCGAAGACCGATTGGTCCAGGGTGAGGTCGGTAACGGTGATGGGCGCCGGACCCACTCCGACCGTGGGCGTGGGGTAATTAAAGCAATAGGCGTTCCCGTCCATATCGGTGGTGTTGGACCCGGGAACCACGCAGGCCCCGGTGGCCGGGGGAATGACCGGTGTTCGGGTAAAGGTGGAGGTAAAGGTGGCCGTGGGTTGGACGGTTCCGGTAAAGGTGATGGAGGGGGTGAAGGTGAAGGTATCGGTGGGAATCAAGAATCCCGGGGTGCTGGTGGAAGTCGGGGTTTGAGTGGGTGTGTTGGACGGCGAATTGGTCGGGGTTTTAGTAGGCGTGTTGGTGGGGGTAACAGTCGGCGTGTTCGTCGGGGTTCTCGTGGGAGTATTGGTGGGGGTAATGGTCGGAGTGTTACTTGGTGTATTGGTGGGGGTAATGGTCGGTGTGGCCGTCGGGGTTCTGGTGGGAGTAGGGGTCGACGAATTTGTCGGCGTGGCCGTCGGGGTTCTGGTGGGAGTAGGGGTCGGTGTGTTACTCGGGGTTTTAGTGGGGGTAGCGGTCGATGAATCAGTCGGCGTGTTCGTGGGGGTTTTGGTGGGAGTAGTAGTTGGCGTGTTCGTCGGCGTATTGGTAGCCGTCAAGGTCGCGGTAAGGGTAAACGTCTTGGTGAAGGTAGTGGTAAAGGTGGGAGTGGGGCTATTCGTCGGGGTAAAGGTCGGGGTAATCGTCGGGGAATTGGTGGGGGTACGGGTAAAGGTATTGGCCAAGGTCAGCGTAAAAGTTTGGGTGGGAGTTGCCGTATTGCAGGGCACCGTAAAGGGAATGGCGTCCGAATCCTGGGTCGTAACGACCGCGGGGCATTGGGGAGCAGCATTATGCCTGGCGGAAACGACAAGGAACCCCGAGGTAAAACCGGCGGGAATGGTGAGGGTCTGGCTGATGACCTTAGGACTGGCGGTGCAGGTGACATTGCAAGAGGCGGAATTGCAGCCGCCGCAAAGGGCGAAAACATCGCCCGCGTCCATGACATTATCCGCCGAAAAGGCGTAGTTTAAATCATAGGACCCTGTGGTGAAATTGGTGATTTGAAAATTGACGGTGACGGTCCCTCCGACGTTGCCGCAATTCGTCGAAACACTGGTAATGGTCACGGTCGTTAGGGACGCGGCCCGTGCCTGGGGAACCCCCGCGCCTAACCACAAGCCCAGCAGCAAGCAGAAGGCTCCGGCCTTCATGCCGGATCGGGTTGGCGGGGTTAAGTTCGTTGGTGTGACTTTCGATACCATGTCGCTGTCCTTTTTAGTCTGCCGCAATTGTCGCTGTCTCGAGGCTCCCGGCCCCTTACTTGGTCATGGAGATGGCCGGATAAGTTCCGGTTCCCGAGACCGAACCGCCGAAAAGATAAGTTTGGTTGTTCTTGAGGTAAATTTGGGTGGTGCTGTTCACGTAAACCCCGGCGGTAATGTTGTTGATGTCGGTGGTGGGCATATTCAAGGCGAGCTTGCGGTACTCGGTGCTGAACTTGGCCTGGGCCAGGACTTTTCCGGCCAGACCCGTGGTGCCGGGAACCGGCGTCGCGTAACCGTACTTCCAAGTTCCGTCGGGATTGGTTTGCTTGTCGAAGCGCCGGTAGACGATGCCGCGGCTGACGACGGTCCAGATCATGCCGTCCCCGCTGACGAGCCCCGTGGAACTGCGTATGCTGGTGACGTCATGGGCCGCGTCCGGATCGGTGGCGCCGACCGGCTGCTTTTTAATCTCGTACCTGCCCCACAAGAGGGCCTCCGCCGTCACCGCGCTGTCAATCGGATATTCGTTGACGATGCCGATATTCGAGTCCAAGGTGTCGGATAACTGGAGATTGGGGTTGTTTTGCGGATTGAAGGCCTGGTCCACGTAGGAAAAGGAGACGCCTGTCGCGGGGTTGGTGGCGAAGGTGGCGGGCGCCGCCACTTTTTCCGTATAGGAAGAATTGGGATAGGCCCTCACCACGTAGTCGCCCCCCGCGCCTGGCTGGCGCCGGAACCAACTCAAGGCGTCGACGAGGCCGGCCCTGGACACATTCTCGGCTTCGGAAACGAACAACTCCCTCTGTTGGACCTCTTTGGAGGCGTAGTTGATCAGCTTCACCCCGGTGGTGATCAAAATGGTCGCGATCAGCATGAACATGATGGCCAAAATGAGGGCCGAGCCATGGTCTTTTTGGGTGTTGGGAATAAAAAAGAAGGGTTTTTTGCCAAGACGGAACGAGGAGTACGGGTTTAAAAATCCCCGGCGAAGGCGTGTCGAATTAAATTGTCGCAGGTGTTGATCCATAATCTGCCGCTCCCGACCCGTTAATATTCCATAATTTATCATGAAATCCAGAAAAACGCCGGAGCGGCAACTCCATTGGAACGCTTTCTAAACTTCGACTTCCGACCTCATTATCCACCCATTGTTTTTATTAGTCAATTAACGTTCAAACAAATCCGGGAAAACGACCCGCATTCCCCCCAACCCCATGGGTTGATTGGGATGACGGCTCGCTAGGGGTAGCAGATTGGACAATCAAGGAAGATTTTGACCCAAAAAGGTATTTTTCCAGGAATTTTCACCAAAGCCCTGAAAGACCGCCTTGCGTAAGGCGCCGCTTCGGCCTGGAAGGTGCCGGTGGGTTTGGCGAGGGTTCCCTTACTTCCAAAGGCCGTCTTCTGGAGCGGACTGGTCCGCTCTGCTTTATTTTGTAAATTCAGCGACCAAAAAAGTATGGTCCGAGGGTCTTTCCAGTCCCCGGGGCTTGGTGTCGATCCATATTTTTTGAAGCCTTTGAACCATGGGCGGCGTGCCGAGGATATGGTCGATTCTCCAGCCCAGGTTTTTCTCGAAGGTTCCCGGCTGGCGGAAATCCCAAAAGGTATAGTGCCCCGGCTCTTTGATTTTTTCCCGGAACAGGTCCGTCCATTTCCCCTTCATGGTCTGGGCGTAGGCCTCACGGGCGTCAATGTGGAAACAAGGGTGGTCCTTGTTCCCCTTAGGATTGTTCAAGTCGATCTCCGTGGGGGCCACGTTCATGTCGCCCATCCAGAGGGCCGGCTGGGTGGCCGGCACGTTCTTATCAAAATATTTTTTCAGGTCCGTGAAGAACTTAAGCTTGTACTGGTATTTATCCGACTCGATGTCAAACCCCTGGGGGATGTAGGTGTTGATCAGCTTGATTCCCTCGAACTCACCCACGAGAAACCGCGCCTGCTCCTCCGGATCCTTGGGGTAGAGGCGGTTCACGAGGATCTCCACCGGTTTTTTCGAGACGAAGGCCACGCCGTTGTAACTCTTCTGGCCCCGGAAAACCACTTTCCATCCCGCCGCCTCAAAGGCCTCCCGGGGGAACTCATGGTCCTGGACCTTGGTTTCCTGGATGGACAAAACATCCGGCTGTTCCTTCTTGAGCCAATCCAGGACGATCGGAAGCCTGGCCCGGACCGAGTTGGCGTTGAAGGTGGCGATTTTGAACGTGCCGCCTTTTGATTTCGGGGATTTCGCCGGCGAGGGCTTGGATTTGGAAACCTTGGGCATTGCCACACCTCTCAAGCTAAAATTGCACGAAGCCGCGGGTAAAGGGGAGGATTAAGGACGAATTCATTTTCGTTAAGCCTATCGGCGGCTTCCTTCATCCCCTTCCCCCGCGGCAAAACAGTCCAGTCCTTTTACATTTCGTAATCCGTAACCCGCCTTTCGGCGGCGTACTTCTTCACCAACTCGGCCACCTTGAGGTGCTCCGGGTGTTTTTGATAAATGTCCAGGTCCTGGCGGGTCTTGAATTCCGAGTAAAGGGATAGATCGCAGGCGATCTCCGCGGGGTTGAAATTAACCCCGCATTCCAAAAAATAGATTTCTTGAATCTTCATCCTCAGCCCTTCCAGGGCCTCCTTCAACAGGGTGGCGGCTTCGGTCCTGGATTTGCCTTCCACCGAATCCTTCAATTTCCACAACACGATGTGCTTGATCATATTGCCTCTCGGGGAACTAAACTTGGGATTGGCTATTATTCTTCAGTCTGGTCGAAAAATGAAACGGTTTTCGAGGGAGCAGGTCGAAAATCCAGGCGCCGGACCCCTGTTTTTAGGCTTTAAAGTGCCGGAGAAAAACGTTAAGTTAAGTCGCATTCATCAGCCTCACGGAGGAACATTCATGGGATTACTTTCAGGGAAAAAAGCCTTTATTTTCGGCGTCGCCAACGACCGGTCCATCGCCTGGGGCATCGCCAAAGCCTTGCACGCGGAAGGCGCGGAGGTGGGTTTTAATTTCCTGGGAGAAGCCCTGGAAAAACGCGTCCGGCCCTTGGCGGATTCATTAGGCGCCAAACTCATTCTTCCCTGCGATGTTTCCAAAGATGAGGAAATCAACGCCTTATATAAGAAGGTAGCCGAAACTTGGGGCAAGTTTGACATCCTGATCCATTGTATCGCCTTCGCGAATAAAGACGATTTAACCGGAGCCTTTTCCAACACCAGCCGGGCGGGATTCCACTTAGCCATGGATATCTCCGCTTACAGCCTCATTGCCATCACCAAACCAGCGGTTCCGCTTTTAAACGAAGGGGCCAGTATTATCGCTTTGACCTATTACGGTTCCGTGAAGGTGATTCCCAATTACAACATTATGGGCGTGGCCAAAGCCGCCCTCGAAAGCACGGTGCGTTATTTGGCTTATGATTTGGGACCCAAGGGCATCCGGGTCAACGCCATCTCCGCCGGACCCATCAAGACTCTGGCCGCCTCCGCCGTAGGCGGGATTAAGACCATGTTGAAGGCCGCTGGTGAAATGACCCCCTTGAAGCGGAATGTGTCCCAAGACGAGGTGGGAACCACGGCCACCTACCTGGCCAGTTCCTGGTCCTCGGGCGTGACGGGCGAGGTGATTTACGTGGACGCCGGGGGCAATATCGTGGGCATGCACTTTGACGAGAAAAAAGAAGAGGGTTCCGCTCCCGCCGCTACTTGAGGTCCTGGGGTATGAAGCAATAGGACATGCTCTTGATCTTGTCCACCGTCAAATGTCGGAACACGACGTGCCACCTAAAAGTTTCTTCCGAATCTGAAATGGCGACCCTGCTGATTTCAAATTGACCCAGGGACGCCAGTTCCCCTCCCGGCAAGGGCACCGAATAGTCCACCGTTAGGACCCAGGTTTGGGCCTCACTGAAGGCCAGGGTGTGAAGCCCTGAGCAGTCCAATGCCCTTCCAAAACTTTCCGAGAAAGCCAAAAGCTCCACCGCGTCCTTCGGCCAGCGGTTTTTTTCCATCCTGAAAACCTGGATCATCGGGACGATTTGCTCGAAATGCAATTCTTCCTGCGTCATGTCGGCCTCCTGAAAGACCTTGGGGGTTGGGATTGTCCTGGAAGAGTTCAAGCCAATAACCCTGCCTGGCGGAATGAAAAATGTCCTTCCGTCGTTAAGATCAGGTGGTCATGAACAGTGATTCCCATGGCCCGGGAAGCGGTGAGAATCTGCCGGGTCAATTGCTTATCCCCCTCGGACGGTTCCAAACTTCCCGCCGGATGGTTGTGGGCGAGAATGAGCCCCGTCGCATGGAGCTCCAACGAGCGCTTGATAATTTCGCGCGGGTAGACCGCCGTATGGTCCACCGTGCCTTCTTGCAGGTGCTCGAAGGCCAGCAGATGGTTGCGGTGGTCCAAAAAAAGGGCGGTAAAGACTTCCCGGGGCCTGCTTCCGATTTGCTCCCGGAGAAAGGACGCCACGTCGTCCGGGCTGGCGATAACCCTTCCCCTTTTAAAATCCTCCCGGGGAACCATCCGGTATAAGTCCCCTATGGCCTTTAAATGAAGGGCGCTTTGGGGCGGCAGCCCTCCCAGGGTTTGAAGGGTGGTGATATCCGAGTCCAGGATCCTCCGGATATTCTTGAAAACCGAAAGAAGTTTTTTCGCGTAGGGTTTGGTATCCCGGTGGGGAATGGAGAAGGAAAGCAGCAGCTCCAAAAGCTCGTAGTCCTGAAGCGCCCTGGCCCCCAGGGTCGCGTACCTTTCCTTCAAACGGCGCCGGTGGCCTAAATAATCGGGATGCTCCCCTTTTAAATCCAACGCCAGGGCCGGCTCATGGGCATCGGCCCCCGGCCCCTTGGGGTTTGGGGGCGGGAAGGCGGGGGCCGCTTTTTCCCGGCAACCGGGCAATTCCTTTGTGTTTTGAAGCTCCATTTCCACCATGTTCGTCCTCCTTTTTTGCTTGACGAAGAATACACTCGTATACTAGTATACAACCGTATTCTTATTCAACTACGAAATTCACGAGGGGGATTTATGGCGCCATCCGACGAAAACTTAACCGACATCCAACGATTGGTGCTCCAGTATGTCCAGAACCGCCTCACCCAGGACCACCGCCCGCCGACCGTGCGGGAAGTAATGCGCCACTTCAAATGGAATTCCCCCCAAAGCGCCCGTAAACATCTTTTGGCTTTGGAGGAAAAAGGCTATCTGGAAAGGGAAGACCGAACGGCGAGGGGTTTGAAGGTTTCCGGCGATTCCTCCGGCGGTCTTTCCATCCCCATTTTAGGGAAAGTCGCGGCTGGTTTGCCGCTGTTGGCTGAGGAAAACCGCGAGGGAACCATGGTGGTGGATCAGGCCATGTCCCGGGGAGGCCGGAACCTATTCGCCTTGACGGTCCGCGGCGATTCGATGGTCAACGCCCATATTCTTTCGGGGGATAAAGTGATCGTCCAACAAACGACCCACGCCAATCCCGGGGAAATCGTGGTGGCGTTGATTGAGGGAGAGGCCACGGTCAAGACTTTCCGCAAAACCGCCTCCAAGGTGATCTTGGAACCGGCCAATCCCAAGTACAAGGATATCGTGGTCAACGAGGGCCAGGATTTCCGGATTATCGGCAAGGTCGTCGGGGTCTTCAGTCCCCGGTAAAAACAGCCGCTGGCTGTCAGAGCCCCGCTCGCGGCAAAATCCCTCAAAATCCTAAATGAACCTTCAAGGAACAGTTATGTCCGATCTCCCCGCGATTCAGGTCTCGGTTGTTCAGGAAATACAATCCGGCTATTCCGCTCCCTTTCGAGAGATGGTTTACGAGGTTTCCTTACGAACCGCCGCCTACAGCGATTGGTTAAAAAAAATAAACGGCGCCCACCGCCTCCTTCAAGCCTTGCTGCAAGGCCAAATGATGGGGCAATATCAACTTTTGGATTTTATCATTCAGCCGGACGGACTATTTACCAGGGTCACGTTGAAAAACGGTTCCTCCTTGTCCGACTTCTTAAATTGGGTCAAAGAAAAATCCATCCCCGCCGGCGAACCTTCCCGGACCTTTTGGAACGATGAGCTTCAATGGATCAAGCTGGTGCCGCCGGACCGGCTCGCCGAATCCACCAGGTTGTTTCTTCAAAAAGCGGAAAGCCTGCACCGGGAAGTCCACCTGACCGAAAGTGGCCCGCCGGAGCTCTTCTTTTTCTACCGGGACCAGCGTTTCACCTCCTAAAAATTGTTCCGGCGGTTTTTTAAATGCCCGATCCTTTTCTTTCCACTTCCTTATCGCCCACTTACGTCCAAGGGGACGACAACCCCCGGGAGGTGGAATATATCGAGATCCAGGTCAAATCCGCCCTCCATCACACCCGTCTTCCCTACAGCCCCAAACCCTTTTATTACAGCTTGAACCTCTACCGCGGATGCCGCCACGGCTGCCCCTATTGTTTCGCCCGCTATACCCATTGGTTCCTGGGTTTCCAGAACGCCTTCGACTTTCAGCGCAAGATACAAGTAAAAGTCAATCTATTGGAGGTTTTGGAAAGGGAATTGGCCCAACCCCGGAGGAAAAAAGACTGGGTGAGCCTGGGAGCCGTCACCGATCCCTACCAGCCGGCCGAAAAAAAATACGGATTGGCCAGGGGCGCCTTCAAATTGCTGGCCCAATACGCCTGGCCCGCGGTTTTTTCCACCAAATCGGATTTAGTCGTCAGGGATTTGGATGTGTTAAAGGAATTGGTCGGCCGCGCCAATGGCGGAGTGGCCATGACGATGACAACCCTGGATCCCCAGCTTCAAAAGTGGCTGGAGCCCCACGCGGTGTCGATCGACCGGCGGCTGGAAGCCCTCCGGCTCTTGAAAAAAGCCGGCATCCCATGCGGCATCCATTTGATGCCGATCCTGCCCTTCCTGACCGACAGCGATGAAGCCATGGAAGGCATGGTCAAAATGGGGGCCGAAATCGGCGTGGATTATTTCGTGTACAACGTCCTTCGATTGCGCGGCCAAGTCGTCAAAGGAGCCTATTATGAGGTTTTAAAAAAGGCCGACCCATCCCTCTTCCACCAAACGCTCAAGCTTTACAGCGGCAGGTCCGCCTACCCTCCGGACCCTTACCTGGCGCGGATTAAAGAAAAAATGAGTTTTTTCAGGGAAAAATGGGGGATGAAAAACCGCTGGCGCGCCGACTTCACCGAATCCCAATTGAATTTGTTCAATGAGCCAAATTAGGAATTATTCTTTAAATACAAATTCCTAATTGTCTTTCAGACCCCGAAAGCCATTTCCTCATCCGCGTGAGCCTTGTCCTCCGCGGTCTGGGAAGGCGGGAACACATGCGTCGCGTGCGAGTTAACCACCTCATCCAAGTTAAGGATTTTATCCGCGGCGCGGATCATTTCACGGCTTTGGGCGTCGGGAAAAACCGCCAGTTCCACGTGCTTTCCCAATTCCTTGACCAGCCCCATCGCGGGGGAGAAATCCTGGTCCTCGGTGACCACGATGGCCGTGTCGTAAAAATCCCGGGCCGCGTAATAAACCATGTCGGCCGCCATCCTCACATCCACGCCTTTTTCCATCCGGTGCCCTTCGCGGTTTTGGATGATCCGGCCCAGGCGGAGTTCCAGGAACGGGGTCCTGTCCAAAGAATCAAAAAAGGACTGCTGGCTCTTGGCCTTGTCGGAAAAATGAGTCGCGTCGAACACCGCGTTGTAATAGAAGGTTCGGACCAGTTTCCGCCTGTCCCCGCACAAGGCCAGCGAGAATTGGTAATAATCAACCCGGGTCATCTTGTTGTTCCGCTTCAGGGCGAAATAAAGATTGCTGCCGTCGATAAAGACGCAGATTCGGGACATGGCGCACCTCTTTCATAACAATAGCTGATACAGTTAACTGTATTAAAACTAAACTACTACCGTGATTTCAAAACCGCAAGAGGGACGCCTCCGGTTTTTTTGGAAGAGATAAAATTGTTTGACAGATTAGGCAGGAGTGAAGCCTCATAAGGATTTTGGTCAAACTTTACCGGGATTTTGATTTTGGAATAGGCCCAGAAAATGAAAGGCGGCCACCACGAGGGCATGGCGGATGCCCCCTTTTCGGATGAGTTCCGGGATTGCGTCCAAATCCCATAGGCTCACTTCCAGCTCCTCCGCCTCATCCAGCTTTAAATCCGCCACTTTTTTCGCCCCCAGCGCTAGAAAATAATGACAGGTATTGTTGAGGATCGCCGGATTAGGCTGGACCTGGCCCAAGGAGTGCCATTCGGCGGCCTCGTAGCCCGTTTCCTCCAGCAATTCCCTCTTGGCGGCCTCCAGGGTCGAATGATCCTTGAGGTCCACCGCGCCGCCCGGTGTTTCCAGGGCGACTTCCCCCGATCCATGCCGGTATTGGGAAACCATCAGCACCTTTTTATCCGGGGTGAGCGCGACAATATTGATCCAATCACGAGTGTTGAGGATATAAAAGGGGTGCTGTTTCCCGGTTTGAGGCGAGGAGCTTTGGTGGACCTGGACTTGAAAAAAGCCGCAGTCATAATCAATTTTTTGGCCGTGTTTCTTCCAGGGTAAAATCACTTTTTTCCCCTTTTTTTCGCTTGAGGCCGCTTTTTTTTCGCCGCCTTATCCCCGCCTTTTGCCTTGGGTCTCCCCTTTTTTCCGGTCTTTGATTTTTTCGCGGGTATTTCCACCACGCCCGACATGAAAACGGCGGGGATTCCCTCGGTCGTCAAAACTTTCCGCTTGGGCAGTCCGAAATGAGCCAGGTAAAGTTTCTCCGATTTCCGGACCGCCTGGGATGAAAGCTTTTCCCCATCACCCGCGGAGCAATTGAAAACCGCTTGTTTTATATTTCGGATGCCGGGAATGGACGTGGAGACCTCGGAAAAGGCGAGGGTCCATTTGAGCGCGGCTTCGCTGAGCGGCTGGTTTTTCGAGGTCAAAAATTTCAGTTTTTCGACTTTTTTCAAAGTGAGCCTCAGGCCTTCGCCCTTATATAAATTCCGCCGGTGGTCATCCCCGATAAACCTTGTTTGAAGGTTGAATTTTCCGCTCAAAGCGCCAAAGGCCAGCGGCACCCTCGCGATAACCCCAACCCCGTATTGGCGGGCTAAGGGAAAAACTTTCCAAAGGGGATCCTGGTAAAACAAGTTGAAAAATATTTGCAAAGCGTCCACCTGCCTCCAACGGATCAAGTCGTTGGCTTCCTCCGGCCCCTTGTCCCTTAAGGAAATGCCGAAAGCCCTGATTTTGCCTTCCCTTTTCAACCTGGCGACGGTGGACAGCAGCGGCTCCGATTCCTGGTTCCATTCCCGCGACCAAGTGTGGAGCTGTAAAACGTCCAGGCAGTCCACTCCCAGGTTCCTGAGGGACTCCTCGGTTTTGGATTGGACCCAATCCCCCGGGAACACTTGGGCCAGGGCCGTCCCGGGTGGATTGTCCCAGTTCCAGTTCTTGGGAGGAACCTTGGTGGCGATAATGGGCTTCTCCCCCCTTTCTTTTATTACCCCTCCGATGAGTTTTTCGCTATGGCCGTCGCCATAAACCCATGCCGTATCGATGAAATTACAGCCCATATCCAAGGATTGGTGCAGGGCCATCCTGGAATCGTTGTCGTCCTGGGGGCCCCACCAGGCTCCCCCGATCGCCCAGGCGCCGAAACCTATCTCACTGACCTTCAATCCCGTATTTCCCAGCCACCGGTAACGCATTGACCCTCTCCTCCCGCTTGGACTCTTTTGGTGAGGTTAGCCCCATCCCAACCAATCCGAAAATTCTCCCGGCCCTTCCCTCTTTCAGGATTTTTTCCTCACCGAAGGGGATCTTTTCAAATTCAAATAGACTTCCCGGTAAATCGCCAAAAAGGCCATCCCCATGGAAAGAATGATCGGGCCCAGGAATATTCCCAGGAAGCCGTAAACCTTGAGTCCCCCGATGGTGGTAAAAAAAAGCCAAAAGAGGGGAAGCTTGGCCTCACTGCCGATCAACAGGGGCCTTAAGACATGGTCAATGACCGTCAAGGTGGAACCCCAAAGGGTGATGCCCACCGCCGCCGTGGTATGGTCCTGGTAAAAAAGCCAAGCCGCCACCGGCACCCAAACCCACGTCACGCCCATAAAGGGAATAAAAGAAAGAACGAAAACAGCCAATCCCAACAGGACGGGAACCGGCACCCCCGCCGCCAAAAAACCCAGGGTGGAAAGGACTCCCTCCACCAGGGCCGTTAAGAAAATAGCCCGGACGACGGCGGTGACCGTCACGGAAAAAGTGCGGGCCACGTCCCCCTGATGCTCCTTTTCCAGCGGCAAGAACTCGATGGCCTTCAAGGACAGGCGGGCTCCGTCCCGGAAGAAAAAAAACACCGCGACCGACACGAACGCGGCCTCCATGATAAAGGCGGCTAGGTTCTTGAAAATATTGGTTATTTTTTCCAACAGCACCTGGGAAAAATTCTGCATGGCGTTGGCGATCTGCTTCTGGATCTCCGCCTCATATTGGCTGGAATCGATGCCCCAATTCTGAAGCCAAGATCCTAAATCAATGGATTTCAATTTCATCATGAGCCAAAGGCTTTTCTCGTCCCATTGGGCCGAGGAAAGAAATGCATAGGCCTTGGGCAGCTCCTTCCCGAGGTTGATCACCATGAAAAAACCCGGCAAGGCCAGAAAGAGCAGGACTAAAAGGGTGCAAGCCAGGGAGGATAAGGTCGTCTTGCCGTTGGTCCACTTCAAGAGCTTGGCATAGACAGGGTAAAAAACCATGACCATGATCGTGGCCCAAACAAAAGACCGCAGGAAGGGTTCCAAGAGGGAAAAGAGCAGGCTTAAGAGGCCCAGCAATAGGCCAAAAAAAGCGATCACGAAAATATTCTGCCGGCTGATGGTAAATTCGTTTTTCACGGTTTCTCCTGGAGGTTGGGGTTATTCTACAGGAAGGCCTTTGGAAAAAGCACCAGGGCCGGGAAAAGGACCCCGAAACGCCTTTATCCCTTGAATGGAACCGTTCCCCAAGTATATTGTTTGGGAAATTAACGAGAACCCACAAGAGGTCCCGATGACCCCCAAACCCTGGAACCCCGGCTTTTCCCTCCCGGACAAGACTGTTTTCACACAGGCTTGGAATATTTTTATTTTCTCGGCCATCTTCGCCATACTTTTCAACACCTTTTACGTCGACGGGATTGAACTGAAGGTCAAACCGGCCAAAATTCCGCCCCATGTCACGGCTGGTTCAACCCCGCCGCCCTCCTATCCCGGTTGGAAACCATCCCAAGCCAAAACCCCCCCCGCCAAAACCACTCCGGAAAAATCACCCTGGGGAAACATCACCCGGCTGAGTTTGATCGGTACGAAGGCCCGGTTTGACAAAAAAACCTGTCTGTTTCTTGACGCGCGGGAAGCCGATAAGTATAAGGAGGGACATATCCCCGGTTCCCTGAATTTTTCCGCGTTGGAGATGGATAAATTCGCGCCCTTGGTCATGCCCAAATTAACCGATAAAAATCAGGAAATGATCGTCTATTGCAACGGCGGGGATTGTACCTTGTCGCTGGAGCTGGCTCAAACCCTCATCGAACAAGGGTTTACCCAGGTCAAGGTTTTTGAGGGCGGCTGGCCCGAATGGAAAAAAGCCGCCTATCCTTTTCAAACCGGTGAAAACCCATGATCGTCCCGAAAGCTTCCACCGACCGGCAGGCGGTCTTAGCCACCCTATTACGCCTGGCCTGCGGCCTCGTTTTTCTCTACGCCAGCCAGGACAAATTAGGCGAGGCGGAAAAATTCACGGGGATCCTCAAGGAATACCACATTCTTCCCCCCGTCCTCATTCCCTTGTCGGCGGCGGTTCTTCCCTGGCTGGAATTTTTTATCGGCGCTTGTCTAGTGGCGGGATTTAAGTGGCGCGGCGCGGCCCTTCTTTTTTGCGGCCTCATGGGCCTTTACTCACTGGCCCTCAGTTGGAATTTGCTGCAGGGGGTGGAAATGAATTGTGGATGCTTCTCCATGGACTCCACCGAAAAAACCACCTGGCTTTCCGTGCTGCGCGACGCAGGATTCTTCTCCATGGGATTTTTTGTTTTGGTCACCCCGCGCACTTATTTTCCGTTGGACCGTTCCCCCCGCCCTTAAAACAACTCTTAAAAACATGCAACCGGTTTTGGTTGAGCGTGAATCCCGTCATTACAGGTTATTGACCCCAGGGGTTCATTCCTTATTCCTCGACTTGTGATAGTATTTTAATTGTGCCGGCGGATCAACCGGCGGTCGCTACCATTTCAACGCGCATGAAGGTTTTTATGGCACTGGACCGTTTGTCACCTGAGCAATTGAACGCACTTGGAAGCATGAGCAGGGAAATCCATGACGAGTATAGAAACTTGGGCTTCGCCGGATTCTCCCCGGACCCCATCCGTTACCTGGCCTTCCGCACCCAAACCAAAAATTTCCTCCAAACGAAGCTGGTGGTTTCCGACGCCGGGGTATTTTTCTTGGATCCCGCCAGGAAAATAAAATATAAATTCCATCAGGGTTATTTTTTCGTTTATCACGAGGGATTTCATCAAGTGGATGAGCAAAAAATCAAGGAAGCCGAGGGCCCCGTCATCCTCCTGGATAACCTGTTGGAGTTCTGGAAACGCCAGGGAACAGGGCTTTGCCTCGTAGCGGACCACCTCAATCACTGCGATTATCTTTTTCCCGAGCAAAAAGCCGAGTTGGAGCGGGTCCAGCGTTTATACAACAAGGATGAATTCGTCATCAATCCCATGCTCCAAAAAAAATCCAAGGAAAACCCCGCCGGACAAGCGGTAGGAGTTTTCGACCTGGAAGATTAAACCGGCTTTTTAGAGGCCTGCCTGGTCCAAAGCCTTTAAATTTTCCGCCGCTGGAGTCAGGTTCAATTTCGAGTGTACCGCTTTTTGAAAAGCCGCCCTGGCTAACGCGGTCTTTCCCTGCTGGACGAGGATGGCTCCCTCCTCGTTGTAAAATTCCGCCAAGGGATAGCCGTTTTGAAGTCCCTCCCGGATGGCCTCCAAACATCCCAATTCGTCATGGTCGATGGCACGGTGGGTGAAGACCTTTTCCCAAAAACAGGACTGTAAGAAGGGATCATCCCCCAAAAGGTCCTTCACTTGATAAATCCGGTCCAGAATGAGGCTTTGTGATACCCAGGGGGAAGAACTGATGACCGCGTAGGTCGCCCCTCTCAATCCCTGATTGACTTCGAACCATTTGCTCAAGCCGGCCCGATTTTCCTCATTCAAAGGAATGACGCCCAGCATCCAATAGCCCACGGATTTTTTTTCACCGATCCAGTACCACTTCCCCGCGGGAAACCTCTCGGCCAGAAAAGGACGGTAATTGGCGTCCGTCACCACAGAAACCCAATGGGCATCCTCAAAAGTGAATTTGGGATTGCGGCAAACATCAAAGGGATAAGCCGCCATGATGAGCGAAGGATCCGCCACATGGGTTCTCAAATCCGCCAGAACCGCTCCCGGACCCAGATCCTTGTTCGTTTTCATTAATATATCGTAAGCCCTGGACAGTTCCGGCGACTTCCGCAGTTCCCAACCAGTCCCCGGCTCCCCCCAAACCCGGTGGAACCGGGAGAAAAGATGGTGGCAGTCCAAAGCCACCGAGGACAGGAATAGAATAATAATCAACGTGATTTTTCCAACGGTCTTCGGCGCGTCCCACAGCGAGAACATTCCCATCACCACGGCGACAATCACCAAAGGAAGGATTTGGAATATCCTAAAGGTATCAAACCCCGTGGCTGCGACCGCTGGCAGAAAAAATACCCCGAAAGAAAGGAAAACCCAACGGACCGCGGTACGCCGACGCCATTTCCACCCTTCCATGAGGCCCAGCAAAAAAAAAGAACCCAAGATGGGGTTCAACATCCCACCCCAAACAGGACCGTAAAGAATGGACCAATCGTATCCCCAAAAAACCGCCCGCACATGGGCGAAGAAATCAGATCCCTGTTGTGCCCAATCCATTCCCGAATGAAGGGCCCATAGTTTTTGGAAATATCGGCCGTTCTTCTCGTGGAGGGAAGCCCATGCGAACAAAAACGCGGGAGGTGCCATGGAACTCAAAAGCGGAAGAAGGAATCCCTTTTCCTTCGGCTTTTTTCGATCCATAAAATGAACCGCCAGGACCACCGAACTGGCGACCACCAACCAGGCCCGGGCCACAAAAAAACCAAGCCCGGCCGCCCATCCCAGCGCCCGAAGAAGACAAGGCCTCCGAACGGGGGATTTCTCGGTTATGAAGAGGGATAGCAACAGGAACGTCAACGCTTCCCAAAAAGGCATGGCGGCTTCGGGTATGCAAAAGCGGCCGTTGAACCAAGGCCAAAAGCTAAACCCCATCCAGCAAAAACAAATCAGGGAAAATGTTTTTGAGAATATAGTCCTAAAGGCGAAACAATAAAGCCCCAAAGTCATGGCGGAGAGCATGGCTGGGAATAACCAAATCGTAAAAAGAGAAGGCTGGAAAAACTTGAAAAATAAGGCCAGGCTCCAATTGAAAAATAGCGGCTCCTGCCCAAAGGTAAAGAAAAAATGCCAGGACCAGGCTTTGGAAAGTTCCGAAGAATAATAAGAAAAGTAGCCGTCGTCGGGAAAAAGCCAGCGGGAAAGTTCGGTGAGTTGAAAAAACCGGGGAATGAGCGCCAACAACCCAACCGCCCAATAGATCCAGGGAGGAATGGATTCGAACGATTCCCGCTCAAAGGCTGGTTTTTCATCCGGAAGGGGTGAAGACTCCTGGCGCATCAACCAACCCAGGGGGATTAAAATTCCTGCCAAACCCAAAAGAATTTTGACGTAACTTCCCAGGGGGCCATAAGACAATAAAACATTCGTGAGGAGGAAAACAATAAAAACAACAGGCCGAGAATGACCGGGAACCCGCTTGACGTTAGGGAAGGTCATCCCTTTTCGAATTCCCTTAGGATCACCGTCGCTCTTCCCCTTTCCACCGGAGATAATCCGGGGCGATTGAGGAAATCGTTTAAAACTTTTTTCCCCTTTTCCCATTGGCCGATTTGGCTTTGAGCCAGGGCTAAATTGATGGTCAGGGATAGGGGCAGGGGCTCGGATTCGGCCTCCAGCAGCTCAATCAACCCGGTTTTATTTCCTCTTTTTCCTAATTCGGAGGAAAAGAAAAGGAGTATTTCCTCGTTATGGGGCGAGCGGCGGAGCGCTTCCCTCAAGGTTTCCTCCGCTCCGGGCCATTGGTCGTCGTCCGCCTGGCCCTGAGCCTTGACCAAAAGGGGCGCGAACCCCGCGGGATTTTCGGCCGCCAACCGGTCCAGCCATTCCAATCCCTCCTCTTTTCGGTCCGTCTCCCGGAACAAATGATAAAGCTGGCGCAAAACGTCCAAGCGCTGGGGATCCAATTGGACCGCTGTTTGGATCTCCTCCCAAGCCAGGTCCCTTTCATCGAGGGCTAAATATACCTTGAATAGATTCAAATGAGCCGTTACCGACTGTGGATTTTCATCCAAATAACCCATCAAATGTTTTTCCGCTTCCTGATAACGGCCCGCCTCCAAATGGACCGTTCCCAGGCCCAAGAGGGCCTCCAAGTTATCCGGGGCGCTTTTCAACGCCTTCTCAAAAGCCTGGACGGAGAGGCCGTGGATTTGGTTTTGAAGCAGGCCCCAACCCAATTTCAATAAGGCTTCCGGCGCCTGTTCTTTTTCGACGATTTCCCCCATTTTTTTCTCGTACTCGGCCCTGCGGATGAAAGTCGCCGCCTCCCCTTCCTTTTTACCCAGGCCACGCAGTAAAAAAAGCTCCCCCAATCCCATGAGCTGCTCCAGCACAAAATGGTCCCCCGGCAGCAGTTCCAAGGCTTTCCAAAAAACTTCCGAGGCTTTTTTCTTTTCCCCCATCGCCTGGTAGGTCCGCCCCAAGTTGCTGTAAATCCATCCGGACTCGGGAGCCATCCTCAAGGCCTGTTTGTAAAAGGATTCGGATTTTTCCAATTCCCCTGTTATCCGAAAGCAGTATCCCAGTTGAAAACAAGTTAAAGGGCATTCCGGATCAATATCGAGGATTTCCACCAGTTTCGGGATCGCCTCGGCGAATCGGCCGGATTCGAAATAGGGATTCACTTCCAATAATTTCGGCCATTTTTTCACGAAGAGCTGGTAAAGGTAAGCCCCTGGAGCCCCCGGCGACTGCTTTAAAAGCTCTTCCATGGCTCCCACCCCAGCCTGGAAGTCATAACCCTTTTTTTCTACTTCCTCCTGTTGGTGGATCCAAAGAGGCGCGTGGGAGGGAAGGTGATGGAATTGGGCCAAGGCCTTCGGAAGGGATACAAAGGTAATTTCCGGCGGAACACCGGGTGATCTTTCAAAAGAATCCGCGCTCAAAGTGTTTCTCCTTTCCCGTCCCAGGATGTCGCGACCCCTAGATTATCCGCCCTCCCGCCGGCCCTGACAACCGCCTCGGCAGGCTCTCACTCGTTTGGCTTGACTCCCGTTTTTTCCAGCTCCTCCAAAGCGGCCAGGCCAGCGGCAGCGGAAGTATGGTTCAGGCCGCAGTGGATGGCTTGTTGAAAATTCTTCCGGGCCATTTCCCAGTAACCGCGCCGCATGTAAAGAGCCCCCAAACTATTATAAAGATGGGCCGCTGGAATCCCCCGCGCCAGGGCCTTTTGCAGAGCCTGGACTTGGGCGGAATATTCCCGGTCGTGGTAATCATACTCCGCAATTTTTTCCCAAAAACAGGATTCTAAGAACGGCTCGCCTTTGAACAAGGGATAGAGGCCCGCCAGGCTTTGTAATATCGGTTTTGAACTTTTCCAATCGTGGTTATCGTAAACCTGGCCTGTCAAACTATGGGAAGCCTGCTCGGCCTCGATATACTTGTTCAAAACCTCAGGGCGGGAAACAGGAAGCGGAAGGACCCCAAGCATGAGCCCCCCATGGGGTGGGACGCAGTCCGAGGCCAGCCAAAACCAGCTGGCTTCGGGAAATTGTCCGGATAGATAAGGCTGATAATGAACATTGATTAAAATCGCCGCCCACCGGCATGGAACCTTCGATAGTTTCTGGTTTTGAGCGGCGTTGAAGGGATAAGTCGCCACGGATAAGCTTTGATCGAATATATCCGGAACCAGGTCCGAGAGAATGGCCCCCGGGCCTTGTTCCTTGTTCAATCTCTCCAATATTCCGAAGGCCCTCAATCTTTCGACCGACTTGGAAGCGAACCAATTATCCTTAGGGGCCGTCCAAAGGGAATGATAAACCCCGAATAATTGCCTGGCGTCCAAAAGGCTGGAAAACAATATCATTGCCGCCACGAAATATATTCTTTTGTTCTGAGAGAGAGTTGAGGCCAGCGAGGCGAGTCCCAGGCTTGAAGTGAAAATCAAAAATGGCATGGTTTGAACCACGCGGTGGCCGTCCAACCCGCCCGTCAAAAACCCTGGTAGAATTAAGATGAAAAAGAAGATTCCCTGTTTCCAATAAGAGAATCCCGCCCTCGCTAAAATCACCGTTCCCCAAAAACAAAAGGCCCCCAACAGGGGATTTAAAAAACCCCCTCCAAAGGGCCGATAAGCGAAAAGGTAGGGAGGAAGACGGCTTCCCCAAAACATGGCGCAGGTATCGTTCAAACCGGTCCATCCCGGGCCCAATGGGTTTTGCAAAACATAGCGGAAATGTCCCCCTCGATCACCCAGCGTGGTCCAGGCCAAAATCAGGAACAATATGATTTCCGGAATAAAAAAATAAAGAAATTTACCCCATTCCCCTCTCCGGGCCCCCACGGTTAGCTTAAAAACAAATAGGGTCAGGATAAAAGCGACGATCGACCAGGAGGTGAAGGTGTAAAAACCGACCCCGGCGCAAAATCCCAAAATCCAACTGGATTTCAACCGGGCTTTTTCGCCTTCCGCTCGCAAAAAAATCCCGAGACAATAAAAGGTCAGGGCCATCCAACCGGCGAGAAAACCACCCTGAACCGAAAATCGACCCAAATAAAGCGGCCAAAAACTGACCGCCCAAAAACCCGTCAACAGGAACGTGAAGGACCTTGAAAATAATAAGCGCGCGCCGGCGAAAACGAATCCCACGGCCAAGGTGGAAAGCAACGCCGGAAAAAACCAAAGCGTCGCAAGGGAAATCCCAAAAATCTTAAAAAATAACCCAAGGCCCCAAACATAGAGAGGAGGCATCCCGCTGAAATCATAGGTGAGCTGCCAAGCCCCTTTTTCGGCCAACTCGATGGCGTAATGCCCGTTCATCGCCTCGTCTTCCAAGGGCCATTCGGATAGAGTGGTGAGTTGATGGAACCTCAAAAAAAGAGCGGTCAAAGCCAATAAGATCCAGGCCAGAAGCGGAATTTTGGGGATCCACTCCCCTTGTAAAGCCTCATTCAACGAAGACCTTTTCCCCTGAACGGCCCGAACGGCAAGAAGGGCCGGCAAGAAAAGGCCGATCAGCGCGATCCAAAATTTCCACTCCAAGGAAATGGTAAAATAAGACAGGACGCTGTTGGCGGCGCAGAATAAACCAAAAATCATCCAGGGAAAAAAGCGTGATTCCAGCGGGTAAAGCGGTAAACGTTTCAAAGGAGCCGCCTTAAAAAAGATGAACGATCTCTTCATTAATAAAAACACCACTGGTAAGCTTCTCTTGCCCCCAACCCGTCGGGCCTAGTTTAAGGGGAATAAGGGTCGTTCCGGTTAGGCATTTCCAAATAAAAGCGCCTGGAGAATACATGGAAACTCTGATTTCTTTAGTGGGACCCCTTCATCCGCCCCTGGTGCATTTCGCGGTGGCATGCCCCATTTTAGCTTTCTTCGCCCTGGCGGCCCAAAGGGTTCTTCAAAAAGAATGGCTGGGCCAGGCCGCCGCGGCCCTTTGGTTTCTCGCATTTTTAACTTCTCTGGCGGCCGGTGTAACCGGTCATTTTTTTTCCGTTCATTTAGGATTGGAAACGCAGCTTTCCATTCTTCCCCCCGAGAGCGCCTCCCAAGGCAGGCTTCGGGAGCATGTTTTACTGGGAAGTGGCTCGATGTTGCTTTCGATCGCCGTCCTTTTCGCGGCCATCCGGACTTTCCGTGAAAAACCCCTCCCTCGGAACACCCAACTTTGGCTCGCCCTAACCGCCGCGCTCCTCGCCGGTTGGACGGGCCACGAGGGCGGGGAAATGGTTTACGGTTCGGATAACGCCGCCGCTTCGTCGGAGGCAGCCCAAGAAAAACCGCAAACAGGTGATCCAGCCCATTCCCCCGCTTCGGTAAAATCCACGGAATTCACCAGTCTTTTTCGCGATTATCGAAAAACCCTCACGCCCATGAACAGCCGGCCCTGGAACAGCCGGACCCACGGGCACCGCTGGGTCAATACTTTCGTCTCCAAGGACGCCGTAACAGCCTACCAAAAATCCGACCCTTTACCGGAAGGAAGCCAGGTCGTCAAAGAATCCTTTGAGGACGCCGGCGGTAAACCCTCGGGACAAGCGGGACCCCTTTACGTCATGGTCAAGGGTCCCGCCGCCGCCTCACCGCGAACGGGAGGGTGGCGTTACGCCCTCGTCTGGGATAAGCCCGTGCCGAACAATCCGGAAAATATTTTATCCCCGGTCCAATGGCTCCCGGGCGACCCCCATTTAAATTCCTGCGTTAAATGCCACAATCATTTCAAGCTGGCGGATTACCTGGGCGGGATTCCCGAAGGTTTTGAGAATAAATAATAAAGGAAAAGGGATCCGCCCAAGCCGTCAAACCACCCTAAAACTTCAATACCATGGATTTTGGAAGACTCATGGGGCGAATTGAGTTTACCTGGATGGACACTTTTGGACCGGCCGGCCAAGGCGGCCCGGTGGACCTGGGGTTGTAAAATTGGGTTTCTTAAATTTTTTGAAGGGGAAATTGCAGGGTGAAGCGGGTCCCATGGGGCTCGATACGGTGAACCTCGATTTTTCCACGGTGGGCTTCGGCGATTTTTTGGCTGATCGGAAGCCCCAGCCCTGATCCATTTTTTTTGGTCGTGAAAAAAGGCTCGAACAAATGGGGCAGGTCCGCCTCATTAATGCCGGCGCCATTGTCCTGGACTCCCAAAAAGATCCATCCTTCCTGGACCTTGGCGGACAAGGTTAATACCCCATTGTCGTTCATCGATTGAAACGCGTTGAGGATTAAGTTGGACAATACCTGCTCCAGCCTCTCGCCGTCCGCCCAAAGCTCGGGGAAACCCTTGTCCAATTCCTGCCTCACCTCAAAATTCACGTGCTGGGTGCCAAACTGGGTTTGCGCCGTGACAAGGGACCGTTCCAGTAAGTTTTGAAGGTCGACTTTTTCCTTTTTAATCTCCGTTTCCCGGGAATAATCCAAAATATCGTTCATGAATAGGCGCAACCGATCCGTTTGGGAGAGAATCGTGGCCAATTCCTGGGAATATTCCGAACGGTTTTCGAGTTTGGCCTTTAAAATTTGGCTCATTCCCGACACCACGGCCAAGGGGTTACGGATCTCATGGGCGATGGCGGCAATGACGTTGCCCACCGCGGCCAGCCGCTCATACCGGAGCAGC
>Ga0265319_1000686_pt1 | contig 22046 bp, 23 predicted proteins | sample 4824metaG_FD_192443 | JGI IMG/M metagenome (GOLD analysis project Ga0265319, IMG submission 192443) | Rhizosphere microbial communities from Carex aquatilis grown in University of Washington, Seatle, WA, United States - 4-8-24 metaG | ecosystem: Host-associated > Plants > Roots > Rhizosphere >...
CCCTTCTTGACGCATCGCTTCGCTTGCTTCACGGGGGAAACCAGTTTCCCCCGTGTGCCCCCTTCTAGTGGTTGTGCTCACCGCCGGGCGCGTCACTGCTGCGCCGAGCAAGCTCGGCTCCGCGACGGGGTTCGCTGCGCGGGATGCTCCGTGAAATTGGGCGGGAACTACTGGAGGCTTTGCGCGGCCGCGACCAGGACGTCGAAGTCCGGTAGCTCCGCCGTCTCGTAGCTCCACGCTCCGCGGATGACGCCTTCGCGGTCGATCAGGAAGGCTGAGCGGGCGGAGACGTCCTGCATGCCGCGGTAGTCGAACGCGATGCCGAAGCCCTGCGTCGCTTCGCCGTTCCAGTCGGAGAGCAGGGGAGTCTCGAGGTCGAGGGCCTGCATCCAGGCGACGTGCGTCCAGGGCGAGTCGCGCGAAGCGGCATAGGGCTGGACGCCCGCGGCGCGGAGCTCGTCGCTCCTGTCACGCAGGAGCTGCAGCTCGTTCGTTCAGGTCGACGACCAGTCGAAGAGGTAGAAGAGGAGCAGGATCGGTCCCTCTGTGACGAGTTGCTGGAGGGTCGCGCTCTCCTGCGGCGTCGTCCAGACGCGCGCTTCCGGGATCCGGTCGCCGACGGTGAGCATCCCTGGAGGCTACGCGGTGACGGCGGTGGGAGCGACGGTGGGAGCGATTTCCGTGAGTTGCGCGATCTCCCGCACCACTTCGACGATGTCCCGGTTCGCGTTGAAGACCCGCAGTTGCCGGTCTGCGCCGTTACCACGGCGCAGGATCTGCTCGATGCCGGCGAGCTCGGCCTCCGAGCCGAGCTCCTTTGCGTGCGGTGCGATCAGCTTCAACGTCCTGCGAACCACCTGTGCAACGGACATCCGGTTCCGTCTGCCTGTGACGAGATCCATCACCGGCGCGTCGAGCCCGTAGCGCGCGGCGAGCCACTTGTTCTCCGTCGTCAGGATTCGATGAAACGACGGGACCTGGTCGCCGGCGTCGAAGCGCTCGGAGTAGTACTTCACGAGCGCCTGGCAGTACGCGGTGATCGCGACGACGTCTTCGAGCTGCGTCACGGCGTCGCAGATGCGGATCTCGATCGTCCCGAGACGCGGGTGCAGCCGGATGTCCCACCAGATGTGCGTGTAGTCGGCGATACAACCGGTGCGCTCGAGTTGGCCGACGACCTCCGCGTAGTCGGCGTAGTCCACGAACCGCGGCGGCGGCCCCGAACGGGGGAATGCGGCGAACACCATGTGTCGCGACGACGCGAGGCCTGTCGGCTCGCCGCGCCAGAACGGTGAGTTCGCCGAAAGCGCGACGAGCTCCGCGAGGTGGCCGATCAACGCGTTGACGACCTGGATCGCCTTCTCCGGATCGTCGACGGCGACATGCACGTGCATCCCGAAGATCAGCTCGCGGCGCGCGATGTACTGCATCTGGTCGACGAGCGCGCGGTAGCGGTCCTTCGCCGTGATGCGCTGCCGCTCGAAGAGCGAGAAGGGATGTGTGCCTGCCGAGCCGACGCGGAGGCCTTGCTCTCGCGCCACGCCGCTCACGTAGGTGCGCAACTGCACGAGCTGCGCTTCGACGTCCGCCGCGGTGTGGCACACGGGCGTCGCGATCTCGAGCACCGACTGCATCAGCTCGGCGTTGATGCGCGGCCCGAGCTCGTGTCCCTGCACCGCCGCGAGGACGGTGTCGATGTGCTGGACGAGATCGAACGTTTCGCTGTCGAGGAGCATGTATTCCTCTTCGACGCCGAGCGTGTAGGCGTCGCTCTCCCCGAATGAGTGCTCGAGGACGCTGCCGCCCGCCGCGAAACCGCCGCTCCTGCCCGTGATCGATGCAGGGTGGATCTGCTTCACGAGATCACCGCCTCGAGCTCGACTTCGACGAGCCAGCGCGGGTCGAGCAGTCCGACCACCATTCCCGTGCAGGCGGGGCGAATCTCGGAGAACACCTCTCCATGCGCGCGCATCACCTCGGCCGTGTACCCGACGTCGGTCATCAGCACACGCGTCCGCACGACGTCCGTCATGCTCGCGCCCGCCTCGCGGAGAGCCGCCTCCGCGATCTCGAGGCAGCGGCGCATCTGCCCGTACGGATCCGCAGGAGGGTCCGCGTCGTCGGGCATGATCGGCGCCGTCCCCGCGACGTGGACGTGCGCTCCGGTGACGACCGCCCGGCTGTAGCCGTACCGCTTCTCCCAGGAAGAGCCCGAGGAGATGAGCCGACGCTCCATGTGCCTAGTATCACTCGCTGTGGAGGCGCTGCGAACAATCGACGCCTGGGGCGCCGAGACGACGGCCGCCGGCGTGACGCGCGCCGACCGCGAGCTCGGAACGCGCGGGCCGCGTGACGCGCCGCTGCCCTGGGCGTCGGTGACGAAGCTCCTCACGGGGCTCGCCGCGCTCGTCGCGGTCGAGGAGGGGACGGTCGATCTCGACGAGCCCGCCGGTCCTCCCGGGTCGACGCTGCGGCATCTACTCGCGCACGCATCGGGGCTGCCGCTGGACGGAGGGCCGCCGCTGCTGCCGCCGGCGCAGCGGCGGAGCTATTCGAACGCCGGGATCGAGGCGGCGGCAGAGCTGATCGCGCTCCACGCGGAGATGCCGTTCGAGCGTTATCTCCGGGCAGCGATCCTGGACCCGTTGTCGCTCTCCGGCGAGCTGGAGGGCTCGCCGGCGTGGGGCTACGCCGGTCCGCTCGACGATCTGCTGAAGCTCGGCCGCGAGCTGCTCGCGCCCACGCTCGTCGCGGCCGAGACGCTCGCGGAGGCGACGTCGGTCCAGTTCCCAGGGCTCGCCGGTGTTCTGCCGGGCCTGGGCCGGATGGACCCGAACGACTGGGGCCTCGCCTTCGAGTTGCGCGACGGTAAGCAGCCGCACTGGACGGGTGGGCACAACTCGTCGCGCACCTTCGGCCACTTCGGTCGCACCGGCACCTTCCTCTGGGTCGACCCTGACGCGGGCATCGCCTGCGGTGTGCTCACCGACCTCGAGTTCGGCGACTGGGCGAGGGAGGAGTGGCCGCGCTTCAGCGACGCCGTGCTTGCCGAGAGCGTCTTAGATGATTGTCGCCACGACCCCGCCCGCCTGGATGGTGGCTCATGCACGGCGCCGTGCGCCCGGGACGACCTTGACAAGGCAACCAGCCTTGCCTTCGGCCGTCCCGAACACACGGCTTGGCCTGAGCCATCCCCAGACCCACGCCGCCGTGGCATCAACCATCTAGTCGTCCGCGAAGAGCGGACGCAGAAGCTCGTCGAAGGTGGCGCGGTCGCAGCTCGCGACGACTGCGGGCGTGATCGCCGTGACGGTCGCGGTGCGGGGAACGTCCATCGCGAGCGCCACCTCGCCGAAGTAGTCGCCCGGCCGCAGGATCACACGCTCGCCCATTGCGCGGTTCGTCACGCTGAGCATGCCGGCGAACACGACGTAGAACCGGTCGCCCGCCTCGCCTTCGCGGACGACCGCCGTGCCGGGAGCGACCTCCTCGCGAACCATGCGCTTGGCGAGCACGGCGAGCGTCTGGCCCGGGAGCCCGGCCAGCAACTCGACCCGGGCGAGCTCGTGCGAGGTGGCTGATGAGCGGGGCAAGCCGGGCCAACGCTACCCGCGCCGTAGGCCCTCGTGACTGCCAAGTTGAGCCGAACGGCCCATGGCCACTCCCAGATATGCCGTCGATCATGCCCCCATGAGCGAACGCGGCCTTCATCGCATCGAGGACGACCTCGCCGAGACCTGGCTCGAAGACTGGGCGGGTGCCGGCGTGGCGGAGATCGAAGACTTCCTCTCCAAGCACGCTGCCTTCACGAGCTTTCTCGAGCCCGAGGAGAAGAGCTAAGTCCGAGGGAGAGGCAGAGGCCGGCAATCCGGCCCCTGCCGCAGTTCCTCGCTACGCGGCGGGTGTCTCTTCGCCGAGGCCGAGCGAGCGCTCGAGCATTCCCTTCGGCATGGCGCCGACGGCGGAAGCCTTCGGCTGGCCTGCCTCGAAGAGCACCATGTTCGGGATCGACTGGATCCCGTAGCGAATCGCCAGATCCTGGTTCTCGTCGATGTTGACCTTGACGAGCTTCAGATTCCGCTCCTCGGCGATCTTCTCGAGCACGGGGGCGACCGCATGACAGGGGCCGCACCACTCCGCCCAGAAATCGACGAGCACGGGCTCGCCGCTCTGGAGGACCTCGTTCTCGAATGTCGCGTCGGTTACATCAGTTGCCATGTGCTTCCTTTCCTTGACCAGGGGGACCGGTACCCGATCCCGCTTAGTTGAGAACGTCGCTCAATACACTTCGCTTCCCGATGGCCGAGCAAGTCTTTCAACCCCTCCCGACGGTGCCCGATCATGCCGCCCTCGAAGAGGAGGTTCTGGCCTGGTGGGAGGCCCAGGGTATCTTCGCGAAGCTCCGCGAGCGGAACAGCGGCGGCCCGATCTTCTCGTTCTTCGACGGGCCGGTCACGGCGAACAAGACGATGGGTGTCCACACCGCCTGGGGGAGGACGCTGAAGGACGTCTTCCAGCGTTTCAAGGGGCTCCAGGGCTACGACCAGCGCTACCAGAACGGCTTCGACTGCCAGGGGCTCTGGGTCGAGGTCGGGGTGGAGCGTGAGCTCGGCCTCAACTCCAAGCCGGAGATCGAGGAATACGGGCTCGAGAAGTTCGCTCGCAAGTGCCGGGATCTCGTCGTCTGGTCGGCGGACGAGCTGACGAAGGCCTCCAAGCGACTCGGCCAGTGGATGGACTGGGGCAACGACTACTTCACGTTCAGCGACACGAACATCGAGTACATCTGGAAGTTCCTCGCGATCGTGCACGAGCGGGGCTGGCTCTACCTCGGCCATCGCTCGACCGAGTGGTGCCCGCGCTGCGGAACCTCGATCTCCGCGCACGAGCTCACGGGCTCGTATGTCGACCGCGCCGACCCTTCGCTCTACGTTCGCTTGCCGCTCAAGGGTCGCGCAGGCGAGTCGCTCGTGGTCTGGACGACGACGCCGTGGACGTTGCCCGCGAACGTCGCCGCAGCCGTGAACCCGTCTGCGGAGTACGGCAGGCGCTCGAGCGGCGAGTGGGTCGCGGTCGGGCGGTACCCGGATGAGACGTTCGGCGAGCGGGCGCTCGGCGCCGAGCTGGTCGGCTGGGAGTACGAGGGCCCGTTCGACGACCTGATGGCCGTCGAACATCGCGTGATTCCGTGGGACGAGGTCTCGCTCGACGAGGGCACCGGGATCGTGCACATCGCGCCGGGCTGTGGAACCGAGGACTTCGAGCTCGGCCGGATCCACGAACTCGCTGTGCTGACGCCCGTCGACGAGGCGGGCCGCTTCTACGACGACTACGGCTGGCTGCACGGGCTGTCGACGGTCGAGGCCGCCGAGCAGATCATCGGTGCGCTCGAGGAGAAAGGTCGCCTCGTCGAAGCCGGCCTGCATCAGCACCGGTACCCCGAGTGCTGGCGCTGCCACACACCGCTCATCTTCCGCATCGCCGACGACTGGTTCATCTCCGTCGCGGACGTGCGCGAGCCGATGCGTGAGGCAAACGCCGGCGTCGAATGGACGCCCGAGTACATGGGCAAGCGCATGGACGACTGGCTCGTGAACATGGGCGACTGGAACATCTCTCGACGCCGCTACTACGGTTTGCCGCTGCCGTTCTATCCGTGTGTGTGTGGGCACCTGAACGTGATCCGGTCGAAGGCCGAGCTCGAGGAGCGCGCAGTCGAAGGCCTCGATCAGCTCGAGGAGTTGCGGCGCCCGTGGATCGACCGCGTTCCGGTGCGTTGCGAAGAATGCGGTGAGGCGGTCGAGCGTGTGAAGGAGGTCGGCGACGTCTGGCTCGACGCGGGCATCGTTCCATTCTCGACGCTCGGCTGGGAAAACCCGGAGTGGGTCGATGAGGGGTATGCGACCGGCGCCGCGCGCGGGCTGACGACGGCCGACCTCCCGGATCATGCGTACTGGGAGACGTGGTTCCCGGCCGACTGGGTCACCGAGATGCGCGAGCAGATTCGCCTGTGGTTCTACTCGCAGCTCTTCATGTCGGTCGTGCTCACCGGACGCTCACCGTTCAGGCAGGTGCTCGGCTACGAGAAGATGCTCGACGAGGCGGGCCGCGAGATGCACGGCTCGCACGGCAACATGATCGAGGCGGCAGACGCGTTCGCACGCATGGGTGCAGACGTGATGCGCTGGCAGTACTGCGCACAGCCGCCCGACCGGAACCTGCTCTTCGGCTTCGGGCGCGCGGAGGAGATCCGCCGCGAGCTCCTGACGTTCTGGAACTCGGTCTCGTTCTTCGTGTCGTACGCGAACATTCAGGGATTCCTTCCGTCGTGGGCCGAGCTCGAGCCGTCGGGCGACCTGCAACCGCTCGACCGCTGGCTCGTCGAGCGCACGCGCGCGTTCGTCGCCGACTCGACCGCCGCGTTCGACCGCTTCCGCGCCGACGACGTGATCAAGCTCTACGAGGCATACGCCGACGATCTCTCGAACTGGTACATCCGCCGGACTCGCCCGCGTTTCTGGGACGGCGACGAAGCCGCGTTGCGGACGCTCTGGTACGCCGTGGTGCAGACGCTGCGCGTGCTTGCGCCGGTGATGCCGTTCCTCACGGAGCATCTGTGGCAGAACCTCGTGCTCGACGGGCCGGAGTCGGTGCACCTTGCAGAGTGGCCGGACGTGCCCGCGCCCGACCGCGAGCTGCTCGACGAGATGGAAGATGTGCGTCGGGTCGTCACGCTTGCGCATCAGGCGCGATCGGTGGCGGGGCTCAAGTTGCGGCAGCCGCTGCGCAGGCTCGTCGTCGAAGGAGCGTCGGGAGCGCGTGCGCACGAGCAGGAGATCGCCGACGAGGTTCGCGTCAAGGACGTCGTGTTCGAGAAGGTCGACGCGGAGTTGCGCGTCAAGCCGAACCTGCCGGCGCTCGGGCCGCGTCTCGGCAAGGAGTTGCGCACGGTTCAGCAGGCGCTGCAGGCCGGAGACTTCGAGGATCTCGGCGACGGTCGCTTCCGCGCCGCGGGCCACGAGCTCGAGCCCGACGAGGTGCTGGTCGAGCGCGGCGGGCGCGACGGCTGGTCGGTCGCGGCGGCCGAGGGCGTGACGGTCGCGCTCGACACGGCGCTCGACGACGAGCTCGTGCTCGAAGGGCGCGGCTTCGACCTGATCCGGCTCGTCAACTCGATGCGGAAGGAGCAGGGGCTCGAGCTGACCGACCGCATCGTCTTGACGGTGCCGGCGACGGATTCCGAGCTCGCCGAGCGGCACGGCGACTGGATCAGATCCGAGGTGCTCGCCGTCGAGATCCGGGTCGACCCGGGCGCGTCCGACGTGTCGATTGCGAAGGCGGAGAACCGGGAATAGGGTGAGCCGATGACCGCCTGTTCCGGGTGCGGGAAGGATTGCGAGGCGAGGTATCGCTTTTGCCCCTGGTGCGGCGCGGCGCAACGCCGGAAGCTCGTCGAGTTCTTCCGTCCTCATCCGCACGACGCGGGCCGCATGCTGCGCGTGTCGCGCTACTACGGCGACGACCCGCAGGTGCGCTTCAGCGTCTGGGACGACGGAATCGCGCAGGCGGCCGTGTCGCTCGAGGAGGACGAGAGCCGCCGCCTCGCCGCGTTCATCGTCGCCACCGAGCCGCGCCGCCGGCGCGGCCTGCTCGACCACCTGCGCGTCCACGAGCGAACCCGCAACCCGGCCTAGTAACAGACTGTTACAAGGTCAACCATCTAGAGCCTCGGCGAGTCGTGCGAGGCCGAGGTCGAGGCGGTCGTCGGGCGTCGCGAGCGACAGGCGCGCCCAGCCCGCGCCGCGTGCGCCGAAGCCTTCGCCTGGCGCGACTGCGACGCGGTGCTCGTCCAGTAGCCGTTCGGCCGTGATGCCTTCCGGCAGGCGGAACCACACGAAGAAGGTTCCCTCGCTGCGCGCGTCCACGTCTGGCAGCGCCGCCAGCACGCGGTCGCGTCGCGCCTCGTACACCGCGCGCCGCTCCTCGACCGTGTCCTGCGGTCCGGTCAGCGCGGCAATGCCCGCATGCTGCACAGGCAAGAAGACGCCGGCGAAGACGTGGTTTTGGAGATCTTCGATGCGGGCCACGAGCTCCGCGTTCCCGATTGCGAAGCCGAGCCGCCAGCCGGCCATGCCGTACGACTTCGACATCGAGAAGAGCTCGAGACCTACCTCGCGCGCACCGTCCGTGGCAAGGAAGCTCTGCGGCCGCCGGCCGTCGAAGACGAGATCCCCGTACGCGAAGTCGTGCAACACCCAGGTGCGTGTGCGCTGCGCCCACGCGACCGTCTCCTCGAACACGTCTTCGGGTGCGCAGGCCGCGACGGGGTTCGACGGATAGTTGAGATACAACGCTGCCGCACGCTCCGGCGCCGTCTCCCAAGCCGGCCGTCCGTCGTCGAGCAGTGGGAGCGCGACGTGCTCCGCCGCCGCCATCGCGACCGCCGACCGGTAGTCGGGATACCCCGGGTCGGGAAGCACGATCGCCGCGCCGCGCTCCGCCGTCACCTGGGCGAACTCGATCAACCCCGTCTTCGACCCGGGGAGTACTGCGACCTCTCGCTCGGGGTCGACAGCGACGCCGTACACGTCGCGGTAGCGCGCGGCGAGCGCCTCCTTCAGCTCCGGCAGCCCGGCGAACGGCGCGTACCCGTGCGTGTCGGTGCGTGCCGCGGCCTCCGCGAGTGCCGCCACCACATGCGCCGGCGGCGGGATGTCGGGATTCCCACGGCCGAGGTCCGCGAGCGGCTCGCCGCTCGCCTCCGCCGCGGAGACGCGTGCGAGCAGGCGCGCGAAGTACTGCTCCGGGAGTCGCTCGAGTCTCTCGGGACGCGGCTCCATGGCCGCGACTCTACGCGGCGGAACGCTCGGCCCGGCGCAGCTCGACCGGGAGGCGGAACACGACGTCCTCGAACGCCGAGCTGAACGCGCTGATGTCGTCCACTCCGCGCACGCGGAACCAATCGCAGACGCCGCTCACGAGGCGCTCGGGCGCAGAAGCTCCGGACGTCACACCCACGACGCTGACGCCCTCGATCCACGCCTCGTCGATCTGCGCTGCGTCGTCGACGAGATACGCGGGAACGCCGGCGGCGTTCGCGACGTCGACGAGCCGAACCGAGTTGGACGAGTTCGGCGAGCCGACCACGAGCAGCAACTCGATCTCATCGAGCATCTCCTTGACCGCCCATTGCCGGTTCGAGGTCGCGTAGCAGATGTCTTCCTTCGCAGGGCCCTCGATGCGCGGGAAGCGCCGCCGCAGCACAGCGACGATCGCGTGTGTCTCGTCGACGGAAAGCGTTGTCTGTGTGATGTAGCCGAGCGGTGTGCCGTCATCGGGCAGCGAGATCGCTTCGGCATCGGCGATCGACTCGACGAGCACGATCGCGTCGGGCGCTTCGCCGGTTGTGCCCTCCACCTCTTCGTGGCCTGCGTGGCCGATGAGCACGACGGTGTAGCCACGCTGCGCGAAGCGGCGTGCCTGCGTGTGCACCTTCGTCACCAGCGGGCACGTCGCGTCGATCGACGTCAGGTGGCGCGCGTCGGCGGCTTCGCGGACGGCCGGTGCGACGCCGTGTGCGGAGAAGACGACCGGCGCACCGTGCGGCACAGCTTCGACGTCGTCGACGAAGATCGCGCCGTGCTCCTCGAGCTCACGCACGACATGCGAGTTGTGGACGATCTGCTTCCGGACGTACACGGGCTTGCCGTAGAGCGCGAGCGCACGTTCGACCGTTTCGACGGCTCGCTCGACACCGGCGCAGTAGCCACGTGGTGAAGCGAGGAGGACCTTCTTGACCAAGGCGCGGCCAGAATAGCCGCGGCAGACAAAAGTCCGCGTCCAGCGCGGTCTACAGCTGAGAAAGCCCGCCGCTCGGGGGGTCGTTGCGACGGGCTCTCTCAAGTGCTCACCACGGAGCTGTGAAGCTCAGGAACGCGCGCCGCGGTTCGCATCGCCCAGTGGCACGACGCTATCGACCCTCTCGAGCGCGGACAATGGGCCGGACGGCCCATCTTTGCAATGTGGAGGAATCGGGCCTGGACGCCGGAAACAAGCCGAATGGGCACCCCGGGGTGCCGCCGCTCCGTATCATCGTCTCGCCCAGCATGTCCCCAATCGAGTCGTCCGTCTTCGGCCTGAACGGCCTCGCGCTTGCCTCCGTGAGCGTGGTGGCGCTCGTCGGCGCGCTCGCGGCCGGCTTCGTCCTCGGCCGTGTGACACGCCGGCGCCCCGCCGCGGAGCGAGCGGCGATCGTCGAGAGCGGCGACACGGAGCGTGACGCCGAGGGACTGCGCCGGATCGGGCAGCAGAGCGCGCTGCTGCGCGCCGCGCAGGTGTTGAGCGGCGAGCTCGAGCTCGACACCGTGCTCCAACGGTTGGTCGACGAGCTCACCGGGCTGCTGCGGGCCGACGCCGCCGATTGCTACCTCTACGACCGGGAGCGGCACGTGCTGCGCTGCGCCGCGGTGCACGGGCTGGATGAGTCACTCGTCGGTGTCGAGTTCGCGGCGGAGGTGGGGCTCGCCGGCCAGGCGATCCGCGAGGGCCGTCCGCTCGCCGCCGCTGACTACGCGCACCTCGTTGCACAGGTTCCGCATCCGGCCTACGCCGGATTCACGAACGTGATCGTCGCGCCGATGCACTGGACCGGCGAGGTGCAAGGTGTGATCGGCGTCGGCCGGCGTGGTTCGACGCCGTTCGACGCGAATGAGACCGATGCGCTCGAGGCGTTCGCAGGCCTTGCATCGCTCGTGCTGCGGAATGCCGAGACGTTCACTCTCAGCGCTCGCCAGGGCCGGGTGCAGCGGGGCTTCTACCGCATCGCTTCCGTCCTCGGCCAGTCGCTCTCGCGCGCGGCGACGCTCGACGCGGTTGCACAGGCTGCGGCCGAGGCGCTCGGCGCCGTCTCGTCTGCCGTGTTGATGCCGCACAGAGAGCGGCTCGCGCTGGCGGGCTCACACGATCTCCCCGCGAAGCTCACCGAGGTGCTCGAGGACGGGATCGGCACAGAGCACGAATCGCTCGCTCGCGCCGCCTCACAAGGGCGCATGCTCGCGGCTCCTGCGCTCGCCGACGACGATCGGGTGCCCGCGGGGTGGCGGAGCGCCGCAGCGGAGGCCGGGTTCCGGTCGCTGCTCTCGGTGCCGGTGGAGGCGCCGCGCCACGAATCCGGCGGCCTGGTCATCGCCTTCTTCGCGGAGGAGCGGACGTTCAGCGACGACGACCTCGAGCTTGCCCGCCATCTTGCAGACGCGACGCGTGGAGCGCTCGACCGCAGTGAGCTGTTCGAGGCCGAGCGCAGCGCCCGCGCGCTGGCGCAGCAGCTTGCACGGACCGGGCGGCTCCTGACGACCGAGCTCGACCCGGCCGCTGTGCTCGACGAGGTGGTGCAGCAGGCGCCGGCGCTCGTGCACGCAGATGCGTGCGCGATCAGAGTGCTCGAAGACGATGAGCTCGTAGTCAGCGCAGCGGAGGGCCGCGGCGCGGACGAGGCGCTGGGGAGTCGCAGCCCCGCGAACGCGTGGCTCTCGGGCGACGTCGTCCAGTCGCGCTCGCCGGTCGCGCTCGAGAACGCCGGAGCCGATCCGCGCCTGCGCCGGCTCGATCCGATGCTGAGCGGCGGCAACGCCGCGTATCTCGGCGTCCCGCTCGCCGGGCCGGAGGGCGCGCCGCTCGGCGTGCTCGCGGTCTATGCCGCCGAGCCGCGCCCCTGGCGCGATGACGAGGTCGAGGCGATGCTCGCACTCGCGGCGAGCGCGTCGGCGGCGCTGTCGAACGCCGAGCTGTATCAGCGCGTCGCGCTCGAGAAGGAGCGGAGCTTCGCGATCCTCGCCAACATCGCCGACGGAATCGTCGCGGTCGACCGCGAGGGCGCGGTCGTCCTGTGGAACGCCGCCGCCGAGCAGATCACCGGCGTCCCCGCCGAGGACGCCCTCGGGCACACGCCTGTCGAAGTGCTCCAGCGCACCCTCGAGTCCGAGACGGAAACGCCACAGGGCGATCGCCTCGTGCCGATCATGCGCGGCCGCGAGGAGGTCCTCCTCTCGGTGACGGAGGCGGTGATGCGCGATCCGGCGGGCGTCGTCGCCGGCCGCATCTTCGCGTTCCGCGACATCTCCGCCGACCGGCTCGTCGAGCAGATGAAATCGGACTTCGTCTCTACGGTGTCGCACGAGCTGCGCACGCCGCTCACGTCGATCTACGGCTTTGCGGAGACGCTGCTGCGACGCGACGTGATGTTCGGCGACGAGGAGCGGCTCACCTTCCTCGGCTACATCGCGTCGGAGTCACAGCGCCTCACCGGGATCGTCGACGCGCTGCTCAACGTCGCACGTCTCGACACCGGAGACCTGCAGGTGCACCTTGCGCCCACGGACGTGCGCGACGTCGTCGGTCAGGTCGTGCAGAGCATGCAGGAGTCCGGTGGGAACGGGCACAACCTCGTCGTCGATCTCCCGTTCGAACCGCTCGGCGCGCACGCGGACCCGGACAAGCTCCGCCAGGTGTTCTCGATTCTGCTCGACAACGCGCTCAGGTACTCGCCGGCCGGCGGCACCGTCACGGTCGGCGCGGCGCGGAAGCGCGAGACCGTTGAGGTCAGCGTCGCCGACGAAGGGATCGGCATCCCGCAGGCCGACCAGGATCAGATCTTCCGAAAGTTCTACCGCGGCACCGACGCCGAGTCGCGCGTGGGCGAGGGAGGCACCGGGCTCGGGCTCTTCATCGCCCGCGGTCTCGTCACGGCGATGGGCGGCAGGATCTGGGTCGAGTCGCGCGAAGGTGAGGGCTCGACGTTCGCGTTCGAGTTGCCGCTCGCGGTGCTACGAGACCGAGGCAGGCATGACGCGAGATCGGGCAGGGTATAGCGGCGTATGGGAGATGATTCGATGACGCGCGTGCTGGTGATCGACGACGAGGCGCCGATCCGGCTCCTGTGTCGCGTCAACCTCGAGGCCGAGGGCATGAAAGTGATCGAAGCGGCCGACGGGCCGAGCGGGCTCGATCAGGCGCGAGAGCACACGCCTGACGTCGTGCTCCTCGACGTGATGATGCCGGGCCTCGACGGCTGGCGGGTCGCCGAGGAGCTGCTCGAGGACGAGCGTACGAACGAGATCCCGATCATCTTTCTCACCGCGCGGGCGGAGTTCCGCGATCGTGCGCGCGGCCTCGACATCGGCGGCGTCGACTACGTGACGAAGCCGTTCAACCCGCTCGAGCTCGCGCCGCTTGTCCGCGAGCTGCTCGCCCGGATCGAGCGCGGCGAGCGCGACGAGCTGCGGGGCGAGAAGCTCGCCGCGCTGCGTACGCTCATGGATACCGACTAACGCGCTGTTTGCGCGAGCAGAATGGCCGCGAGCACGACGCCTGCTCCGGCGAGCTGCACGGGTGTGAGCGTCTCGCGCAGCCAGGCCCAGGCGACGACCGTCGCCACGACCGGCTCGAGCATGGCCGCGATCCCGACGCGCGTCGCGCTCACATGCCGTAGCGCTCCGACGATCAGCACGAACGGGACGATCGAGCCGAGCACGACGACCCACAGCACGAGCGCCCAGACCGGCAGGTGCCAATCCGCGAGACGTCCCTGGAGCGAGACGGTTCTCGCGACCCGGCCCACCGGGAAGCTCCACCACGGCTGCACGACCGTCCAGAAGACCGTCGCGAAGAAGAACCCCCAGGCCATGAGCGAGACGGGGTCCCGGAGACCGACCTCGTACTCGGCGAGCAAGAGGTACGCCGCGAAGATCACGGCCGAGATCAGCGCGAATACGACGCCCAGCCCGTCGAGCGCGACGCCCTGCCAGAGCTCCACCATCAGCGCGAGCCCGGTGAGGGAGAGCGCAAGCGCGGCCCAGATGCGCCGGCGGACGTGCTCGTGGCCGAACGTCCGGGCGTAGATCGCGACGAGCAGCGGTCCGAGGTACTGGATCAGCAGCGCGATCCCGATCGCGAGCCGGTGGATGGCGAGGAAGTAGAAGAGCTGCACGAGCGCGACGCCGCAGACGCCGAACACCGCGAGGCGCAGCACCTCGGCGCGGCTGATCCGGAGCGCTGCCGGCGACCGCACGAGCACGATCAGCATCAAGCCGAGGCAGGCGCCTGCGCAGCGTGCCTCCGTCAGGCGGAGCGACGACATGCCCGACGACAGCGCGACCTTCGCGACCGAGCCGTTGACCCCGAAGAGTGCCGCAGCGACGAGCACCATCCCGTAGCCGACGAGCGGCCTGCGCAGCCGCGACCCTGCTCCCGCGATCATCGTGACCCCCACGCGGGCGATTATCTCGCCCGCTGCCTACACTGCGTCCACGGGACGTAGCTCAGCCTGGTAGAGCGCCGCCTTTGGGAGGCGGAAGTCGCAGGTTCGAATCCTGTCGTCCCGATAGCACCGCTGTTTGGCTCACGGCGGCTCGCGACGGACCAGGACGGCTCAGAATCTTGCGCTGTGCAGCGTGTTCGCACGACTTCGATGACTGAATCCCAGAAGTCGTGCGGGCACGCTGCAGAGTTGATTTCAGCGCTCTGAGTCACGCCGATGAGTCACGCAGGGTCCGTGACTCGGGACCTCAGCGTGTCGCGCAAAGGCGTGGGCATGATGCCCGCGCGACGGGGCTACTCCCTCGTCGCCATGCCCCCGGACGCTTGCAGCGTCGCGGGGGCTTTCTCGTGCCCCGCTCAGCGCTCGACGAGCACCGCCCACGCGTGTCCGAGCGCGTTCGGGTTCGGCGGCTGCTCGATCCGCTCGACCGTGTAGCGCTGCGTGCCCTCGCGAAGCTCACCGCCCTCGTCGAGCCGCGCGTCGAAGCGGCGCATGCCCGAGCCGCCGTTTGAGAAGTGCACGAGGTACCTGAGCCGTCCCGCCTGCCAGTCACGTCCTGCCCGCATCGTTCCTCCGATCCGGGGCTGGACGGTCGGCTAACGCGACTCTACTGGGACGGCTGGGAGTACGAGCCGTTCCACTTCGACGTTGCCGCAGCCGACGTTGGTCGTCGCGCCGTTGACCAAGGAATCCCGGCGAGGGATACTCGGCCCACTCCTGCTCCCGGCGACGAAGGAGGGCACCATGCGTTCCAAGATCGCCTGCGGCCTGATAGTCGGCGGACTGCTAGCGGGAGCCGCGTTGGCCGCTGAGCAGCGACCGGTCGAACCCGGCGGCAAGATCGGCGCGATGACGGTCGCTCGCGGCGACACGTACCACGCCGACTTGGACCTGTTCACCTTCTGCCCGACCCTGATCAACAACCCCGGCACGTACCACCGGTCGTGCAGCCCGGAGATAGTACGGCGCCTCTACATCGGCGCTGGTGACTTCGCGCCGACGCAAAAGGAAGCCGACAGCCACTTCAAATCCGAGCACTGGAACCTCTGGATCGACAGCCACCCGGTCGACCTGCCGCGCTTCGGCGCGTCCCACACCTACGACTACCGCAACGGCAAGCGGGTGGTCTCGAAGAGGTGGAACGTGATCCTCGTCAACGCCCCATCCGGCAAGCACATCATCCGCTACCGGTTCAAGCTGCCGCAGGGCGTTGTCAACCTCACGATGGCCGTGACGATCCCGTAGGCGACGTACAGCGGTCGGTAGGCGGCTTCTACGCGCCGTGTCCACTCACGGACCGTAGTGCGACGGGATGACGGCGGCGCCGCGTCCTCCGTCCAACTGTCAACCCGAGTGGGAAGGCTGCGCGACGGCCCGAGGCGGCGCGTGTTACAGCTGCGGGTGAGGGGATGCTCGCCCAGCCCAATGCGCTGCCTGGTGGCCCGGCCAGCGAACCCCCGATCACGGTGTCTACAGTCGCGACCGTGGATGCAAGCTTTGAACTGGCCTTCGCCGAGTTGAAAACCGCCGAGGTCGCCGCAGAAAGGTTGCGCTCCGAGGGTTTTGCCGTCGAATTGCGAAGCCAGGTCGCTCCGCCGCCGAGCCTGGTTGCCACGTTGTCTCTCTCGCTTGACGAGTTCGACGCTGCCCTCTCGCGGGTGCAGGCGCTCACTTCTCAAGTTGGCGGTGTCCTCTACGCGCACTGAGAGAGCGATTGGCCGACTTCGCTTCACCGCGCAGCGGTCCGGAGCGGAGTGAAGAGCATCCGGCGTATCTGCCGCCGGGTTGTACGGGGCGAGATTCTCCCCGAGGTCGCGATCAACGATATCGAGGTCGCTGCGTCCGTCTCGACCCCGCCAGGCCCGGGACACTGGCCTGACAGGCGCATCTGGCCGATCTATGCTCGCTTCCGTTCGATCGCGGTTCGTTGGGCGGAGGCGCAGATCAAGTACGGCGTCGACGATGTTCCGCAGGATCAAGTTGAAGAGTTCCGGCGCGAGACGCTTGATGCCGCGCGCGACCTGCTTCCGTGACGAACGTCCGGCGAACCCTGCATCTCAGGGACATTCCCGCGCACAGGCCCAGCGACGCATGATGCTGTCGTGCCAGCACGATGCTGCGAGGGCTGTGGTGCGACGATGACCGGCAGAAGCGACCGCCGCTTCTGCTCGGCCCGCTGCCGTCAGCGCGGCTACGAGGAAGCCGAGGTCGCCGCGACACGCAGCCGCCGACGCAGACGGAAGCCGCTCACTTCGTCGCGTTGGCAGACGAGCTTACGCCGCCCTCGTTCGCCGCGTACCTACTCGTCGCCGTCTACGAAGGGATGCGACCCGGCGAGCTTGACGCACTGCGCTGGTCGAAGATCGACTTCCAGGCGGGGACGATTCGCGTCGACGAGCAGTGGAACGTGAAGAGCAAGAAGATCACCCTCCCGAAGCACGGTGTCGTGCGAACGATCGCGCTGACCGACCCGGCTCGCGAGCGGCTGCTTGCGCTGCCGAGAGAGTCGGACTTCGTATTCACGACGCTGGGCGGTTCGCACTATCGGCCCTCGTCGCGGGCACATCATTGGAATCGTGTTCGCTGCGCCGCTGACTTCGGCAGTCTCCATCTGTACATGGCGACGCGCCACTACTTCGGCTGGTACGCCTGGAACGTGCTGCAACTCGACGCACGCGACATCGCGCTGAACTTCGGGCATCAGGACGGAGGCGCGCTCGTGCAAAAGTTGTACGGGCACCCCGACGAGGCGCTTGCCCGCGAGCGCATGCGAGAGGCGTTTCGTCAGGCATCGACCGCGCCGACGCCGCTCCGGAAGGCGTCGTGAGTCACGCCTGAGTCACGACATCCTTATTTGCAGCACTTCTGCTCTATCGTCCCGACTGCCTCTCGCTCGGCGGCGAGCCGTTGCTGCGTCGCGCGGTTGTCGACGTCGCGCACCTCCGCCAGTCCCTTTCGCGCGCGTCTGAACCCGACCGGCAATCACCCAAGTGCCAGACCCGGGTCAGACCCCGTAACGAAAGTGTCACGTCTTGCGCATCCCGCGACCGCACACGAAACCCGCACGAACAGGCCGTTCAGCGTGGCGCGCTCGGACCCCTGGGTCAGACCCGGGTCTGACCCAGGGGGTCTGCCGCTCGCTGTGGGCGCGGGGTGGCGGGCTATCGCGCTAGGACGCCGTGACCCGCGGTATCGTCGCGCTCTGCGTGCGCCCCGCCGTCAACGCGGCCGCCACCGCGCGCGCGGCGATGCTGCCCTCACGCAGCTGGCCGCCGAGCGTCGGCTTGAAGCCGACGAACCAGAGTCCCGGCAGGACCGGCTCGCCGTCGGTCGCGAGCGGCAGTCCCCGCCCGTCGAGGACTCCGAGATGTTCGACGAGCTCATCGAGGCCGGCGCGGAACCCGGTTGCGGCGATCACGGCGTCAGGATCGATGCGCGAGCCGTCCGCGAGCAGCACGTCAGGCCCGTTGAAGCCCTCGACCGCCGCGACGATCTCGACGCGGCCGTGCCGCACCGCGTCGACGATGCCGACGTCGAGCACGGGAGTCACGCCCGAGGTGATGAACGACGTGCGTACGCCGACCGTCGGGCGCGGCAGGCCCTGCGCCGCGAGGTCGGGAATCGAAAGGCGGCGCTGCGCCTTTGAGATCGGATCGACCCAGGACGACGGCACCCTGCGGATCGCGATCCCGATCAGCTGAGCCGGGATGCCGGCGGTCGCGCGGCGCAGGATCTGCGGGGGCGTGCGCACCGACAGTCGCGTGCGCGCCGCCCCTCCTTCTGCGACGTCCGTTGCGATCTCGGCGCCGGAGTTCCCGACGCCGATCACGAGCACGTCGCGTCCGCGGTAGCGCTGCGGATTGCGGTAGTCGGCAGAGTGGACGAGCTCGCCTGTGAAGCTCTCGCGTCCCGGCCACTCGGGCGTGAACGGGCGGCCGTTGTATCCGGTCGCGACGATCACGTCGCGCGCACGAATCGCGCCCTCGCCGGTGTCGAGCCGCCAGGCATCGCCGTCGCGCTCGATCCGCTCGACGCGCGTACCGGTGCGCACGTCGAGTCCTTCTGCAGCGGCGTACTCGCGGAGGTACTCGAGCACGCCGTCGCGGGCGACCCAGCGGCCGAAGCGGCGCGGGATGCGCCTTCCCGGGAGCCCGGACAGGAGCCGTGGCGTGTGCAGGCGAAGCCGGTCGTAGCGCTCACGCCACGCGGCGCCCGGTTCGGGGCCCGCCTCGACGATCAGCGGCTCGATGCCTGCGCGGCGGAGCAGCGCGCCGGTGGCCAGGCCCGCCGAGCCGCCACCGACGATCACGAGTTCCAGTGTCTCCATCAGGGAGGTTCATACCAGGTCGCCCGCATCCGACATGCCCGTCGCAGCGTTGAGAACGCGATGCACGACTTCACGCGGGCCGACTGGAAGGCGATCTTCGTCCGGGCGGCAAAAGGGTTCATGGCCAACAACGCGACGATGCTCGCGTCCGCGCTCGCGTACAGCAGCTTCTTCGCGATTCCCGCTGTGCTGCTCGTGACGGTCGGCGTCTTCACGCTCGTTGCGGGCCCGGACACGATCACGAGCCTGATGGGGCACCTCGCCACGGTGATGCCACGTCAGGCGACCGACCTGCTCGGCAGTTCGCTGAAGAACCTCGACGCCCACCCGGCGTCGAGCATCGTCATGACGGTGTTCGGTTTCGTACTCGCGATCTGGACGACGACCGGTGCGATGAACGCCTACATGCTCGCGATCAACCTCGCGTATGGCCGCAAGGACACCCGCTCGTTCATTCGCAAGCGCATCGTCGCGCTGGAGATGGTCGTCGCGATCGGATTCGCATTCGTGCTCGTCGCAGTCCTGCTCGTCTTCGGGCCGCAGATCGAGAAGGCGATCTCGTCGCACCTGGACGCGGCCGGCAGCGTCCTCGACGTGGCCTGGTGGATCGCGCAGGTGCCGATCCTGCTCGCCGGCCTGCTCGCCGCGTTCGCGACGCTGCTCTACCTCGGCCCCGACGTGCAGCGCCGCAGATGGCAATTCCTGACGCCGGGCTCGCTCATTGCCGCCGCGATGTGGATCGCGATCTCGGGACTGTTCGCCGTGTACACGTCGATGTTCGGCTCGTACAACAAGACGTGGGGGACGCTCTCTGCGGTGATCGTGATGCTCACGTGGCTGTGGCTCTCGTCGATGGCGCTCCTCTACGGCGCCGAGGTGAACGCGGAGCTCGAGCGCACCCGAGAGCGGCGGCGCTAGTCTCGCGTGAGCGACGCGGGAGGAAGCCCGTCGAACGCACCCTCCGCTTCTTCCTCGCGCAAGAAGCGGAGCAGGAAGTACGTGAACACGGCGAAGAAGACGATCGCCTGCTCGACGGCCATCGTCACGCCTGCGATCTGCTGGTCGACGAGCGGTCCTGGGCCCCATGTCCGCGGTGCGTGCGCGTAGAACGCGTAGACGGGCCGCGGGATCAACGCGAGGAGCAGGCCGAGCGGTGACGCGAGCACGAAGGCGGAGAACAGATAGGCAGCCTTGGCGCCGGCAGAGAACGTGCCGTGGATCACCGGCCACCACATCGCGAGGCCCGCCGCGAGATACATCAGGTGCTCGACGTGCAACAGCGAGTGCGGGTGACGCAACGCATAGTCGTAGATCCAGGGGAGGTGCCAGACGAAGTACGTCGCGAGCCAGAGCGGCATCGCGACGAGCGGCCGGAAGAGCACGAAGCCTCTCGCGCGCGCCGCAAGCGCCGCCGGCACTGCGAGCACGAGCAGTGCGGGCGCCCACTCCGCGAGCACGACGTTCTGGAGCAGATGCGCCCAGAGAAACGTGTGCAGCGCGAGTTGCTGGAGCTCGGTGCAGAACGCGAAGAAGACGAGTGCAAGCCCGGCAGCGGCTGCCGCGGTCTGCGCCCGATCCGGCCGGTCGCGGCGCGCCAAAAAGAGGTACGCGAGCGCCAGTGCAGGCACGAGCCCGACGGCCTCCGCGGAGGGATGCATCCCGCTACGCTAGCCGCGCGCGGGTGTAGCTCAATGGTAGAGCTCCAGCCTTCCAAGCTGACTACGCGGGTTCGATTCCCGCCACCCGCTCTTCGTCTCTGGTGAGAGCTCAGCCCCGGCGACTCCAGCTCAGTGCTGAAGGGGTTGCATGCTCCGCGCGATCGCGAGGAGCTCGTGCTGGCTGAGACCGTCGGTCAACAGCGTGATCTGGATGCCGTGCTCTGACCAGAGCAGCGCCCACTCTCCACTCAGCCGCGCGCAGCCCGTCGGGCCGCAGTATTCGCTGAGCTGGGCAGCGTGGCCGTGGATGTTCCACACCGCGACGACCGCGGAGACGCCGAGCTGGCCACACGTGTAGGGGCGGCCTTCGGCGATGGTCAGACTCGCACCGTCAGGGCGGGAGTAGGTGGCGTTCACCCAGTCGGGACCTGCTCCGCGGCCGCCGCAGCGCTTCCCACCCGTCACGTCGGTTGGGGAGAGTCCGAGCGTCTCTTGCGGGACCTCCACGCGCATCGTCACCTGCGCGGCCGCTTGCGCCCAGGTGTCCCTCCGAGGGGTCGGGCCGTAGGCTCGAACGAGAGAACCGTGACCGGTGCACGAGACTGCCCAGGATCGCCGGTCCTGACCGACGCTGCAATGCCATCCAGGAGGCGAGTAGGGCGGTCCCTCGTCGACGCGGTACATCAGCCTGGTGGCCTCTGTGCAGGCGATGGTCCCCTGCGCGACCTGAACGGTGTAGGAGTAGCGGACGAAGCCGCTCAGCACCGAGATCTCGCCACACACACGCGCGTCCGAGGCACTCGATGCCGGAGCGGCGGAAGCCTGCGACGGGCTCGCTGTGCCGACGACGCAAAGGAAGATGACCACGCGTGTGACGAGTGCAAGGGCACGTCGAGTCGGCCTGGGCACGTGCTCAGCCTACGCGGCGCGAGACGAACGGCGCAGTCGTGGAGCGAGGTGCGCAGCATCACCGAGTGCATGCCCATCGTCGTCATGGCGCGCCCGCTCTCTGATTCTGTAGAACAGCGGTGTGGCCAGGCCGCTGCTTGTCACCTTCGCCGCGCTGGTGCTCGCTGCGCTGCTCGCCGCGTCGACGGCGCGGGCCGACGGCGACCCTGCCAGCGACTACCTCGTCGCACAGAACGTCTTCGTCGGGGTCGTGCTTCCGCATCGCGACGCCGTCGCCGTGCTCGATGCCGCCGTCGCGGGCGCGTACGCTCGCGGCTACCGCATCCGGGTCGCCGTCGTGGCAACGCCGACCGATCTCGGATCGATCCCGAGCCTCTTCGGACGTCCCGTCGAATACGCGAAGTTCCTGGGCGCCGAGCTCCGCGGCTACTACATCGGCCCACTGCTCGTCGTCATGCCCGCCGGTTTCGGCATCTACGACGGCGGACGCAGCGTCGCAGCCGAAGCTGCCGTTCTTGCCCGCCGCCCGAGGCCGGGCACGACGCGCGACGATCTGACACGCGCGGCCGCGGCAGCCGTCGACTACATGCGCAATGCGAACGCGCTCGTGTCCAAGGACGTGCTGGCGCCGTCGGCGGCGCCGGTGACGAGCTCCGGCACCGTCGGGCACCCGATGACGCTCCGCTATCTCGTCTCCGACGACAGCGGGCGCAGCGCGGTCTTGCTTCAGGTGCTCGTCGGCGCAGCGACGGTCAAGGCGATCGCCGTGCCGCTCGCACAGGTCAACGGGCAGAAGACGTACTCGGCCACGTGGAATGTCCCGGCGACGCTGCCCGCG
>Ga0265319_1000687_pt1 | contig 22044 bp, 9 predicted proteins | sample 4824metaG_FD_192443 | JGI IMG/M metagenome (GOLD analysis project Ga0265319, IMG submission 192443) | Rhizosphere microbial communities from Carex aquatilis grown in University of Washington, Seatle, WA, United States - 4-8-24 metaG | ecosystem: Host-associated > Plants > Roots > Rhizosphere >...
TCGCGATCGCCGAGGAGAACACCCGGCGCGTGCCAAACCGGTCCGCCACCCAGCCACTCATGGGAATGAATACCGCGAGACTCAAGGTATAGCTGGAAAGAACCGCCTTCATGCTGAGCGGGGCGACGTTGAGCGCGGCCGCGATGGTGGGCACGGCGGTGTTCAAAATCGTCGTATCCAGCGACTCCATGAAGAACGCCACCGCGACGAGCCAGGGCACCAGCTGCTTGGCGGTACCGCGCAGGGGCGGGGAAGGGGAGGTTGCGCGAATGGCCATGGAAAGGAACGGGGAATCCCGGGGGATGGCCGCTTTTTGGAGTACGGCGACACGTCGTCGCACTCCACATAAGTTACATCCTACGGCTGGAGGCCGCGCATTGTTTTCAGACTGATGCGTAGTTTGCGGAAGGGCATCGAGAGATAAAGTTTTCGAAAAAGCTCCCATTTTATGGCGGGCGTGGAAAGTCCGCAGGGCGTGCCCGTGGGCACATACCAGTTGTTGCTGCCGGTGCGAAAGACGAGTTCGTAACCGCGGCTTTGGAGATAGCGGTGTTTCTTCAAGTCGTGCAGATGGTCCTCAATCAGGATCAGCGCCGGTTTCCAACGGTCGAAATCGAGACCACGGAGCGCGGGCAATTCGTGACCTTCGAGGTCAAGCGACAGATAGTCCAGTTTTTCCAGGCCCGATTCCGCCAGCACGGCGGACAGGGTGGTTAAGCGGACGCGGATGATCGTCGCATCGGCTCCCGGCTTTTCCCCAGGTTCAAGGAGGTGGGCGAGGGAGTCGTTGTTCGGCACGACAAAGGCGAGCTCCTTGCCCGCATCTTCCGGCCCACCGAGCGCAAGGTGGAAGAGTTTCGAGCGCGGTCGCAAGCGCATAAACTCCGCGGCGAGGTCGGTTACCGGTTCAACAAGGACGCCATGCCAGCCCTTTTTTTCTAAAAAATAAGTCTGACTCAGATTACTTGGGTGCAAGGCGCCAGCTTCGAGAAAGGTGCCGAAATCGCGGCGGCCGAAATGTTCCCAGACGAGGCGGTCCTCGCCCCACTGGGAATAGGACTGGGCGGGGCTGCTGCTGGTCGCGGTTGCGCTCATGAGGCGTCGCTGGGCTTGTCCATTTGGCGGCTCACGAGGGAGGAGTAGAGCGGAGACTTCTCCATCAGCTCCGCATGGGTGCCGCTGGCCACCAGCGCACCGCGGTCGAAGACGAGGATGAGCGCCGAATTACGAATGGTGCTTAGACGGTGGGCAATCGATATCACGGTGCGCCCCCGCGTGAGGTCGGCCAGGGCCGCAATAATGGCCTGCTCGCTTTCGGCATCGAGGGCCGACACGGCTTCGTCGAGCAGCAGCACGGGTGCATCCTTCAAGAAGGCGCGCGCCAGGGCGAGGCGCTGCTTCTGTCCGCCGGAAAGCCGGTCTCCGCGGTCCCCGGCCATGGTATTGTAGCCGGAGTCAAACCCCCGGATGAAGCCGTCGGCATGCGCGCGTTTGGCGGCGGCGATGACTTCATCGTTCGTTGCGCCGGGCCGTCCGAGGCGGATATTTTCCATCAGCGTCAAATCGAAGAGCACCGGATGCTGCGAGACGACGGCAATGTGGCGGCGCAGATCGGCCTGGCGGACCTCCCGCACGTCGGTGCCGTCGAGGGTGACACGGCCTTCGCGCACGTCGTAAAAACGTGGGATTAGCTTGGCAAAGGTGCTTTTGCCGGCCCCGCTGCGCCCCACCAACGCACAACTGGACCCAGCGGGAATGGTGATCGAGACATTGCTCAGCACCGGGGTGTCGCCGTAGGCGAAAGTGACTTCGTCAAAGGCAATCTCGCCGCGGACATTGTCGAGCAGCTTGGGCTGGGGCGGGTCGGCAATGTCGGGCTTGATGGCGAAGAATTCCTGGAGACGCTCGATGTTGGGCTCGGCCTGATGGAGGATATTCAAGGCCTGGCCCAGTCGTTTTATGGGGTCGAAGGCCATGTAGAGACCGGCGCCAAAGGCGGTAAACGTCGCAAAGGAGATGCCTTTCGCCCACGCGTAGACGAAAATGAGGCTGATCAGGACGGACACAATCGTCTCCATGCTCGGCTGCTGCAGCAGAAGATATTTTTTGATCTTCATCTGGGCGCCCAGCATCAGACGGAGCTTTTGCTCGAAGCCCCGTTTCTGCACTTCTTCCAGGCCAAAGGAGCGGATCTCGTGGATGCCGTTGAAATTCTCCCATATATGCTGCGCAATGACCGACGCGTGTTCCGTCCACTCGCGCGACCGTCGGCGCAGTTTGCGGCCGAGAATCCTCACCGGCAGCAGGCACAAGGGCGCGACAAAAAGGAAGGCCAGGACAAATCCGATCTCGTGACTGATAATTGAAAGGTAAATGATGCCGGCAAACGCGGCCACGGCCTGAAAAGGCTGGCGCAGCAGTTCCGGGGCCGTGTCGAGAATGCCCGCCTGGACAATGGCGGTGTCGCGGGAAAGGCGTGATTGCAGATCGCCCCGCTGGTGGGTGTCGAAGAATGCCATCGGCATGGCTTGCAGATGGTCGAAAACATCCTGCTGCAGCGTGCGGGCAAATTCCACCGCGATCCGCATTGAGAGCACCCCGCTGGCATAGCCAAACGCTGCGCGAAGGAGAAAAATGAGCGGCACCGTCGCCGCGAGCAATATCACTTTGAGCAGCCCGGCGTTGGCCGCGACAACGACCACTTTCACGTCATCAATTTTATCGGGAATCCCCGCCGGGTTCCCCGTGCCGGAGTCATCCATGGTAATTTGAATGGCAAAATTACCGCTGGCGACCGGCGATTTGGGCCCCATGCTTTTCGCCACGAGGGTGGTGAGGGTTGACGCATTGGGTTCCGGTTCGACCGGCAATTGCCTGAGGCTGACTTTGGCGACGCCGGGCAATTTCAGCAATGAGTTGTAATTGCGTTCATATACTCCCTTGGCGTAATCGAGTTTTACCACCGCGGATTGGGCGCCCGGTTCCAGCTTCATCCCATTCTCGCTCGAAAGAATTTCGCCGGTGCCCTGGGCGGCGCCGGCGGGGCTGGTGGCGAAGGCCTGGCTGAGTACGATGTTGAAAATAAACGGCAGACCGAGACCGCTGCTTAGGCCTGCGATGATCCCGCACAGGGTCGCCAAGGCCAGCATCCCCCGGTAGGGACGCAGATACTTTTTAAGGAAAGGCTGATAGGCTTTGTACAAGGGAAAGGGTGTAGACCGGTTGGAGGGGTGCTGTTGCGTGGCGTAGTGAGGTGGTAATGCTCCCATTTACCCACTTGCGTTTAATGATTGATATACGCCCATTTGCAAAAGTTTGAAGGGCTTTGCGGATACCAATTGGGCAAGTGTGCGGGAACAAACCGTAGGCTACCCTTAACGCCTTTGCGATTCGAAAAATATGCGCTCAGAGTCTGGCGTACCTGGCCCTAAAACACGGATTAGCCGAGTGCTTCAGCCAAACTTAACTCCTCCGCCGCCCGCTCGATGGAGCGGACTTTCAATTCGGCGAAATGCTCATTGTGATCGTCCCGAAGCGGGATGGCTTCGCCGGGGATTGTTTTTCCATCGACCGAAAGCAGATTCGTGTCGGTCGAATCTGCGGGGAGCCGGGTGATGGTGATATGATAAACTGTTTGCCGGAAGCGGTAGTGAATTTTGTATGTCGTCCAAGTTTTCGGCAAGCGGGGGTTCAAACGCAATTGATCGCCCTCCAGGCTCACCCCCAACAGGGTTTCGACTAGCAGTCGGTACATCCATCCAGCTGAACCGGTATACCACGTCCAGCCGCCCCGGCCGATGTGCGGCGCGACGGCATAGACGTCGGCCGCGACGACGTACGGCTCAACTTTATAGGTGGCAATTTGCGCGACCGTCGAGCTGTGATGGATGGGATTGAGCAGCGCAAAGAGTTCCCAGGCGTGTTCGTTTTCCCCCATGAGCGCAAACGCCATGGCCGTCCAAATCGCACCGTGAGTGTATTGGCCGCCGTTTTCGCGCACACCCGGAATATAGCCCTTAATGTAACCGGGGTTGAGCGCAGATTTGTCGAAGGGCGGATCAAATAATTGAATCAGTCCGGCATCACGTCGGACCAACCGCTGCTCCACGGATCGCATCGCCTGTCGGGCGCGGGCCGGATCGGCCGCGCCGCTGATCACCGACCAGCTTTGCGGCAGGGAATCAATTCGGCATTCGGGATTGGCTTGAGCGCCGAGTGGTTCGCCGTTGTCGAAGTAGGCGCGGCGATACCATTCGCCATCCCAGGCGTGTTGCTCGAGATTCTGTTGCAGTTGCGTTGCTTCCGCGAGGCACCGGTCGGCAAAGACGGCATCGCCGTGTGTACGCGCCAGTGGCGCAAATTGCTTGAGCACATCGTAGAGAAAGAACGCCAGCCAAACGCTTTCGCCGCGGCCCAGATTTCCCACCCGGTTCATGCCGTCATTCCAGTCGCCACCGCCCATCAAGGGCAGACCGTGAACCCCAAATTTCAGTCCGCGTTCAATGGCGCAAACGCAATGCTGGTATAGGGTGGCTGACACTTCTGAGCGATTGGGCTGATCATAGTAGGCCTCCTCCTCCGGCTTAAGGGGCCGGCCTTCCAGGAAGGAAATCTGTTCGTGGAGCACACCGGTGTCCGCGACAGAGGCGACGTAGCGACAAGTGGCATAAGGCAGCCACAGGTAATCATCGGAAAAATGCGTCCGTACCCCGCGGCCAGATGGCGGGTGCCACCAATGCTGCACATCGCCGGCGCGGAATTGATGGTTGGCGGCGCGCAGCAGATGTTCGCGGGTCAGGGCGGGTTCGGCATGCACCAACGCCATTACGTCCTGCAACTGGTCCCGAAACCCATAGGCGCCGCCGGATTGATAAAACCCGGTTCGACCCCAGAGGCGGCAACTCAAAGTCTGGTACAACAGCCAGCCATTCGCCATCACATTCACTGCGGGGTCGGGCGTGTCCACGTTTACCGCCCCGAGCGTCCGATTCCAATACGCCCAGACGCCTTCGAGCGCCATCCGGCTGGCGTCCGCACGGCGGAAGCGTTGGACCAAATTTTGCACGTCGGCTGGGCCACGTCCAACGCCGAGACGAAAGCTGGTCTCCCGTTCCTGCCCATCCGCCAAATCGAAGGCCGCTTGCACCGCACCGCAGGGATCAAGCCCCGCGCCGACTTTCCCGGACAACCGCGTGCGTTTCAGCGCCGCCGGCTGCGCCAGGCTTCCGTTTCGGCCGAGGAATTCTTTTCGATCGCCGGTGAGGGTGCGCGTGACATCATTCACGTCCAGGAATACGATGCGATCGGGAAACTCAGTGTTGTAGTAGTTACGCGCCAGCAGCACGCCCGTTTTTGGGTCCACCTCGGTTTGCACATGCAGCAGATTTTTCTGCCGCAAATCCCCCAACACCCATTCGCAGTAGTTGGTGACCGACATGCGGCGCGGCCGGCCGGACACATTGCGCAATTTCAAAACGCTGAATTTCACCGGCGCGTCCATCGCGACGTAGACCCATAATTCAGAGGCGATGCCATGTTCGGTATGCTCAAACACGGTGTAGCCAAAGCCATGGCGAATCACATAGGGTGTGGCGCCGCGGGCGGGTAACGGGGTTGGCGACCAGAATTGTCCGGTCTGCTCGTCGCGGATGTAGAGTGCTTCACCCGTGGCGTCCTGCACGGGATCGTTGTTCCAGGGCGTCAAGCGAAACTCGTGGGCATTCTCCACCCAAGTGTAGGCGCTGCCGCTCTCCGACACCACGGTGCCAAAAAATGGATTGGCGAGCACGTTAACCCATGGGGCCGGCGTCATCTGCCCTGCCGGAAGGGTGATCACATATTCGTGCCCATCGCGGGTGAAACCGCCAAGGCCGTTTTGAAAAATCAACTCCCGCGCCGGTACCGGCCGAACTCGATCGGGCCGCGTCAGCCGCACGGGAACCAGCGCCGGAGGCAAGGGCTCCAACGTGCTGCGACGCTCCAGTTGTTCCGCCAGGGTTCCGCTTTCATCATCAAGCACAATGCGGGCCACGGATTGCAGGAGCACATAATCGTCATGGGGAATTTGTTCGAGGCGCCGGACGAAAATGCCACCCGGCTTGTCCATCATTTGCGCTTCAATCCCCGACGCAATCAGACTGACAATTTGATCGTGCAAAGACTGGCGGTAAACTGAAACGTCTTCGTTCAAAATTACCAGTTCGACTTTCAGCCCTTTCATGCGCCAATAGGCATGGGCCTGGACCAGTTGTCGCACGATTTCGAGCTTCTCCAAGTCACTGATGTGGAGCAGGACGATGGGCGCGTCGCCCGAAATCCCGTAACTCCACAAGCCACTTTGACCACGCCGGTTGCTGCGCATCACCCCCGGGCTGGCGCGGCGCGCGGGGTCGGCATAGATTAAGGCGCCCGCCAATCGGCCGTAAAGTTGCGCCTCCCATTCGGCGGCGTTGAGATGGCGGAGGGTCACCTGGCTGTGGGTCCAGGCCAGATCAAAGGTGCGGTCGGCCATGCGGGCGCCCTGGTATTTTTCGATCAGGGCCAGCGCGCCTTCGCGGTTTTCGGTCACGCCCAGAACCAGATCCACAACGGCCGTTTCATGGGGTGCGAGGGTGACTACCCGCCGCAGTGAAATAATGGGGTCGAGCACGGAACCGACGGTGTTGGACAAGGGTCCGTTGCCCTGCATCGCCGCCGGATTGGCCAGCGTGCCACCACGGCCGATAAATCGGCACCGGTCAGTTTCGCAGGTGATTTCCCCGTGCCCGTCCCCCTGCACCAGCATGAGATGCAGCAACCAGGGCGGCTTTTCCTCCGGGGCGCTGGCGCGGCGGGTGCAAAGTATGGCCGAGGACTTGCGCACAAATTCGGTTTGCACAAAGAGGTTGCTGAAAGCCGGATGGGCGGCGTCCGCCGCCGGAGTCGCGAGCACCACCTCCGCGTAACTGGTCAATTCGAGGCTGCGCGTGGCTGGCGAGCGATTCGTCATCGTAATGCGCCGCAACTCCAAGTCGTCTTCGGGAGACACGCTGATTTCGGTGTGGATTTCGAGGCCGGAACGGTTTTGGCGAAACTCGGCGCGCGCCTGCGTAAAGATGGCTTCGTAGCCATCCGTCGCCCGCAACGTGGGTTGATACGCGCTGGACCAAAAGTCTCCCGAACCAACATCCCGCAGATACACAAAAGATCCCCAGCAATCACGCGTCGCGTCTTCGCGCCACCGGGTCACCGCCAAATCCCGCCAGCGGCTGTAGCCCCCGCCCGCGCTACTGATGGCGACATGATAACGGCCATTGGACAAAAGATGCACTTCCGGCGATGGCGGCGTCGGGATCGTGAAGACCCGCATCACGCTTTCGTCTTCACCGGAAAGGGACGGTGTTGCCTCCAAGGCCAAATCTTTGGCGAACACGCTCGCTGAGGTCTTGGGCATGCGCTCCTGCAACAACAAGTCCGCGGCCTTGAGCAACGGGCACGCCATGAAGCGCCGTTGCATCGGAAAGTCCCGCAAGAGGTTGACCAGGGCCAGCAAACTCATGCCCTGATGATGCAGCAAAAAGGATCGGATCGTGACACTCGTCTCATCCGGTGGCAGCCGCCTCCGGGTGTAATCCACCGCCTCATAGAAACCGTAAGCGCCCGCCCGACGCTCATGTGCCAGCCGTTGCAGGTTTTTACACGCCGCCGCCGGCGCGACCATCAGCGCCAGGGCGGAGGCGTAAGGGGTAATCACCAAATCCTCCGCCAGCCCCCGCTTTAATCCCAGACCCGGCACGCCGAACGCGCGATATTGGTAGTTCAATTGCACATCGGTACGGTTATAGCCGGATTCGGAAATCCCCCAGGGCACACCGCGCGATTGCCCATACTCGATTTGCTGTTGCACCGCCGCCTTGCAGGTGTGGTCAAGCAGGGTGTTCTCATAGTTGGGCATGACCAGCAGGGGCATGAGGTATTCGAACATCGAGCCGCTCCACGAGACCAGAATCGGTTCGCCCTTCGAAGCGACGAGCAAACGGCCCATCGAAAACCAGTGATCCTGCGGAACCTGCCCCAACGCGATGGCGACGTAGCTGCACAATCTTGCTTCCGACGCCAGCAAATCATAGAAGCCAGGGTCACACCGGTGTTCGGCGACGTTGAACCCGATCGAAAATAAATCCCGCGCGGGATCGAACAGAAAGGTGAAGTCCATCACCGCCAATTCGTCGCCTTGTTTGGCCAGAGCGTCCAAGGCCACCAGGCGTTCGCGCGCGTGGCGGCTGCCTTCCCCCACGCATCGCGAAATTTCCGCGAGCCGATTCTCCTCCTCCGCCCGGGATTGCACGGCCCCGGTTGGCAAGCCCAGGCGCGCCGCCTCAATCAATGGGCCCAGCGCCTGGTCGAGCTGAGCCAGCTCGCGCAAGGTAGGGATTTGGTCAAGTCGGGCCACGATGGCAGCGAGGTGGCCCTCGCCCGTTGGGCCAGGCAAAGTCAGCCAGGGCGCGAGGAATATCATCTCTTCCCAATGCCCTTCGCCATTCCGCCGCAGGGTTTCGGCCCAAGCCTTGAGTTCTTCCCCTTCGTTCGCGCAGGCAGCAACAATTTTGGTCGCTTGAGCGATCACGCCGTTCAACATCGCAAACGCCGCCCGCAGGCCGGACGGCGTCTGGTCCAATTCCGCGTCGAGGGCGATCAAGGCCGCGTTTGCTGGAGCCAATTCTCGCATCACTCCGATCGTGTCATGCAAACCGGCAAAAATCTCGGCCCGGCACAGCTTTTCGCCGGCCTGTTCCCGCAACCCGGAACTGAGCGTTAGCAAATGTCCCGCGAGGTTGCCGCTGTCCACGCTGGATACATAGGGCGGCTGCAGCGGTTGGAGCGTGCGGGTCTCGTACCAATTGAAGAAATGGCCGCGATACCGCTCCAGCCGGTGCATCGTGGCGAAGGCGTCTTGCGTGCGTTGGATCAAACCGCCCGGCGAAAGATAACCAAAATCCCGGGCGGCCAGGTTGGCGAGCAGCGCCAGGCCCATATTCGTCGGCGAGGTTCGGGAAGCAATTCTTGCGGTGGGAACTTCCTGAAAATTGTCCGGTGGTAGCCAGTTCTCCTGCGCCGTCACAAACGTTTCAAAAAAGTACCAGGTCTTGCGCGCGGTGCGGCGCAGAAAAGTCAATTGCGCGACGGTCAAATCCGGAGCCGACGAGGTGATGGGCTGGCTGATCCACCAGGCGATCCCGGGCGCGATCAGCCAGAGGCCGAGGAGGGGCAGGGCCAGGTTAAATTGGGACGGCTGCATGGCCATCAGGAACAGTCCGCTCGTCAGTGCGACGACCGGCGCAATCCACATCGTGCCATAGAAGCCGGCGAGGTCGGCCCGCGTCGCCCGCTCGGAGTCGCCCGAGGTTTGCCACTCCAGCAGGCGCTTGTGCGTGAAAAGCAACCGCAGCAACGTTCGGCCAATGGCGTCCAAACTAATGTAAGCGTCATAAGGCAGAAAGGCCATGGTGAGAAAAATCTGGCCGAATTGCCTGCTACCCGATTCCGCCGCCATTTTCAGGTGCATCGCCCAGGGCAAATCAGCCGGCTTGCAAACCACGTTGACCAGGGCCGACAGCAATCCGGGAAGCGTGATAATTGAAATAACCAGCAACATTCCCAGTTCGCCAAGTTGCGGCAAAAGCAACCAGGCGGCGAGGATGAGGACCATCAAGGCCGCGGGGACCAAACTGCGCCTCAAGTTGTCGAAAATTTTCCATTGAGACAGCACCGAAAGCGGATTGGCGATGCGCCGGGCGTCCGACCCGGGAACCCGGGGAAGCAGCCATTGCGTAATTTGCCAGTCGCCGCGAATCCAACGATGGCGGCGGTCAATGTCGACGTTGTATCGCGACGGAAATTCTTCGTAAAACTCCACGTCACTCACCAGCGCCGAGCGGGCATGGCACGATTCCAAGAGATCGTGGCTGAGCACAATATTTTCCGGGAAGCGCCCTTTCATGGCTCGCTCAAAGGCATCCACATCATAAATTCCCTTTCCGATAAACGAGCCTTCCTCGAAAACATCCTGATACACGTCGGAGACTTCCCGCGTATAAGGATCAATGCCCGCATCCCCGGCGAACAGCCGGACAAACCAGGACCGCCGGGCGCTCGGCAGGCTCACCCCCACGCGTGGCTGCAGAATGCTGTAGCCTTCGGCGACAATCCCGCGCACGGCATCAAATTGCGGACGGTTTAGCGGGTGCGCCATCGTCCCGACGAGCTGCCGCGCGGCCTCGCGGGGCAGTTGCGTGTCGGTGTCGAGCGTGATGACATATTTGACCGATGGCAGAATGCCGGTTGCACCGGCGATTTCGGAAAAGCAATCGCGCGAACCACCCCGCAACAACGCGTTAAACGCCATCAATTTTCCCCGCTTCCGCTCGTATCCCATCCAGCGGTTTTCGCCGGCATTCCACCGGCGCGGACGGTGAAACAAGAAGAAGAGGTCTTGCCGGTCGGATAGATATTTTTGGTTCAGCAGCTCGACTCCCGCCCGCACTCGCTGGAGCAACGCGTGATCGCCCGGCTGCACCTCCTCCTTGGCGTCGCGGAAATCGGTCAACAAGGCGAAGTGCAAATGCTGATCCCGGTTTGACAGGTAATGGATTTCCAGGGTCTCAATGAGCCGGTCAATCCCCGCCGCGTTGGTGAGCATGGTCGGCACCACCACCATCGTGCGGCAATCCGGCGCAATGCCGCGGGAATAATCCAGGCGCGGGAGCAGACGGGGCTTCACCAGGAGCACGGACAGCCAGTTCATTAACGCCACCGACAATTGTCCGCCGCAAAACATGAATACGAAAGTAAGGAAAATCAGCCTCCAACCCCGCACTTCCAGCATCCAGGCTTCCTGCCCAAACCAGAATGTGACGAGCAAACCAAGCAGCCCGATGCCGCCCGCGTAAAACGCCAGCGGAAAACGATGAATGGCCCGCTCAATCATCGAGCGCCAGGGCCAGCGTACCTTTACCAGGCGACCCAGCCGGGATTGGCCTTTGCCAAAAAGATAAAAGCCCACATGGGCAGTGCGGTCTTCGCGCCCCTTTTCCCGGGCGCTCTCGGCGGCCAGTTTAATCGCGGCGTGGGCGACTTCCGCTTCCGTTCGCCGGCTGTGCCGGGCAAAGAACTCCACCGAATGGCGATAGCGGTCGCGGGTCGTAAAATCCATCCGGCGGTACACCGCCGCCGGATCGGAACGCAAAATCTCCTCCACCAGGCTCAGGGACTCCACAAAGTCCTTCCAGTCCATGGCGCTCAGGAAACGCAGGCTGGCAATACAGTGGCTGACGGAAACCTGGTCCGCCGCCTGGTTTTGGCTCTCCTGCTGGATCAGTTGCTCACTGGACAACCCTTGTTCCGCCAGTCGCTGTTCGAGCCAGTTGCGGGCCAGATGCAACACGGAACCCTGGCGCGACAGCCGCTGGCAAAATTCCTCCACAAACGAACTCGACAAGGTGAGCCCGGACTTTGCCATCTCGGCCACCACGATGACCAGGTGCGACGGATTCGTTTCCGCCATGTCCTGCAAACGATCCACCCACGCGTTCGCCCGATTGCGATCATCCCGGGCGATAATCAGGCGGGTCGTAATGCGCTGGAGATTTTCGATCAATCCGAGTCGCAGCATAATCGGAATGGCCCACAATTCGCCCAGCTTCAACGTGCTTACCGATTGGTAGGCGGCCATGAAGGCGGTGAGCGGTTCCGCATCAATTTGCGCGTCCACATGCGAAATCAATTCGAGCACGATGTCATACACGCGCGGGAGTCCTGCGGAGGGCCCGTTCAAAAGACGGGGCAACTCCCGGCTGTAGCCCCGGGGCAAATGCCGCCGCGCCATTTGAATCTGTTCGTCAATGAGATAGAAATTGTCGAGCAGCCATTCCGCCGCCGGGGTGATGCGCCGCCCCGCGCTGACCACCAGCGTGGCCCGGTTAAAATCCCGGAGGATCTGTTCGTTTTCGTCCAAACGGCCCAGCAGCCGATTGCTCCGGTGCTGGGTCACAACCTTATGGTCTGACGCCAGGGCTCGGGCCAGCCGCGCGAGTTGCTCGACGCTGAACAATTCGGCCCGCAACGGCGGCTCGCTGGCCCGTGGGCGCAAGCGCATTTGCCGGGCCATCCAGGATTGCCAGCGTAACGACAGAGGCTGCATGTTGTTTGGGTCTTCCAGCCACAATTTCGACCATTATCCAACCCCGGGGAATTTATGCGGTTAAATCGGGTGCGCTCCTGAAGTAGCCTTAAGAAGTTGAATTATGGGGCTAAGGCCAAATAAGAACTATGGGGTATTGTGCTACCAAAAGACCTATTTCCAAAGCTTGCGGCCAATGCCTTCCGGTGTCGTTATTTGCCGGGACCAATGCTCTGTGTTAATTCATAAATCCGGTCCGGGGAGGTTGGGGCTTGCGCCTGCGGAATTACTTTTGCAACACGGCCCAGAGGTTGTCCGAGAACGGCCAGCGGTCACCGAGCGTGCAGCGGGCGACTTTGAATCCGCAATCGCCGGCAAGCTGCGCGAGAGTGCCCGGGGTGAAATAATTGACGTGGTCCGGATGGCGGAATCCGCACCACTTGGCCCCGCGGACCGCGCGGTTGATGCAACCGTAATTGGGCACCTTGACGATGACCGGCGCGCCGGGCTTCAGGACGCGGCGAAGTTCGCGAAGCAGGAGCGCGGGTTGCGTTTCATGCTCGAGGAAGCCGCTGAGGAGCGCGGCGTCGAGCGAGTCTGGCGCGAATTGCGCGAGACCGGCAATGGCATTGGCTTGGACGACCCGGCCCCCACGAGCCCTGGCGAGGGCATCGGCTTTGACGGACAAGACGCGGGAGATTTCGATGCCGTGCGGCTCGTAGCGGTCCGCCGGAAGCCGGGCGAAGACGCCGCCGCCGCCACAACCGATATCGAGGACCTTGCCGCGCGGCAGAGTTTGAAAAAGCAGGGCAGTGAGTTTGTCGCGCTTCAGGACGCGCTGGCGAAAATGGCGAAAGGCGCGACTGAGGCGTTTGGCGAGCGGGCGTTCGGCGTCGCGGCGGGCCTCTTCGGCGGCGGAGGTTTTCTCCCAGGCGAAATCCTCCTCGAGCTCAACGTAACTCGGCGGATTCTCGAGGTAGACAAAGCCGCATTTGGCGCACGTTTTCAAATCCCATGGCGCCTGGCTGTAGGGACTGGCCGGCTGCGCGTGGTTGTCCGCCCCGCAAAGCGGGCATGAGCGGAGGGGGGGGGCAACTGCGGTGGGCATGGAACGGTCTGGCAGTCTTGCTTGAATCTGAATGGTGGTCAATCGCGCTTCAACCACGGTTGCAATGCCGCGAAAACTTGCTCCGCGGGCAATTGCGCGAGTGGCGCGCCGCCCGTCGCCGCGCACCTGGGCGGCTGGAGGATGACGCGGGTAAGATCGAAGATGGGGCCGGTGCGAATGGGGTTGGTGGGGCCGTAAACCGCGAGGACTGGTACGCCGAAAAGATTGGCGAGGTGCATGCCACCGGTGTCGTTGCAAACCACGACATCGCAGGCACGGAGGCCGTCAACGAATTCGAGAAGATTGGTATGGCCAGCGAGGTTAAACACTTGCGCCGGAGAAAAACCATCGGCCACGGCGGCAGTGATGGGCGCGTCCCGCGCCGTGCCGAAGAGACGGATGCGGGCATCAGCACGCACGACGAGGATGGTGTGAATCAATTCGCGCCAACGGTCCACCGGCCAGCGCTTCTCCGGAAAATTCTCCGTGCCGCAGATAAATCCGAGAGTCAGGCCCGGCGTTTTGACCGGGGTTCCGGGCAGCGCCATCGGCGTAAAATCCAATACCTCTTTGAGTCCAAAATGCTGAAAGAATTTTTCCCACACCCGCGTTTGGTGGATTTTGGTCTCATCCAGATCGTCCGGCACGCGCCAGGCGTGGGTGAGTAACGGCCGTCGTTTGCCGGGCCGCAGCATGCCGAAGCGCTGGGGCGCCTGGGTGGCCTTCGCCCCGAGATCGCCCCGCAGGGAGTTGGTGAAGAGAATATAGGTGTCTGGGTACTCTTCCCTCAGTCCGCAGAAAAATTCTCTTTGGGCGGACGATGTTTCCGGCACGGCGAGGTAGCGGTCGCCCACAGACAACTTCTCCAGAAGCGGCAGAAAAGCGGCGGGGGCGAGCAACGTGAGTTCCGCCTCCGGCCGGCCCTTGCGCAACGCGCGCAGGAGCGGGAGCGCCATCACCACATCGCCCAGCCAATTGGGCAAACGGATGAAAAAACGGGTGCCGCGCGGCGGCGTGGCAAGGCCGAGGCTGGCCAATTGCGGCGCAAGCAAATCGCGTTTCGATTCGAGACGAAAACGGCGGACGGGGTTGTCTTGGTGGCGCCAGCGGGAATGGAGCCAAAGCCAGTCAGCGCAATATTCGTCGCTGCCGCGGAGTTTCTGTTCCAACCAGCGATTGAAGCCGAAGAGAACGGCGTGGCTTTCGGGCGGGGCATCGAGAAATTCGCCATGGAGGGTGGCGCGCATGAAGCCGGTGCGCTGGGGATAAATGAAGCAGCTTCGAGCATGGCATTTCTCGACAATGACCCCGGCCAAATCGGTGGTGGAGCAGACCCGCCCCATAAACAGACTCAGCGCGCCGCGGTCGCCGGCGTTTTGGTCAAAAAGCACGACGACCGCGCCGCCGTGGCGGACGATGTCCACGGCCTTGATCAACCCTTCCTTGCGCGAGAGCAGTTTCAAGCCCCAGCGTTCGCGGGTTTTTTTGACCCAGTTATCCATGCCGGCGATGTCGAGAGGCCGGTAAATGGCCCCTAAAGGCGGCAGCGGGCCGCCATAGAGCATCGGCACGAGCGTATTGGCCTCCATTAGGCAGAAATGGGGCGAAAGCACGACCATCGGGCTGGGCGCAGCCTGGCAATCCTTGAGCAGTTGTCGAAAATCCTCGTGCAAGGTGAACTGACGTTGCAGGCGGTTTTTCGAGAAATAGGGTGAGGCCAGGACGAAAAGGACCATTTCGAGGCTGCGGCAGGTGGATTCAAGCGCCATCGCCCGGCGCCAGGCCTCCGTTTTGTCTGGAAACGCGTGGTGGAGGTTGCTCCGCAGGGTGTGCCGGCGGCGGCTGGGAACAGTGGCGACGAGCCAGCCCAGCATCCGGCAGCCCGCCGCAAGGAAGCCCTCGGGGAGCACCGCGAGCGTGTAGCCCAGTCCTGCGAGTAGGTAATAAAGCACGAAAATAGGTTGGATTTACGGCACGGCCCCGGCATCGTGCGGGTTGCCACTCATTTTGAAATGACTCGCGTCCTGATTATCAAGCCTTCTTCGCTGGGAGACATCATCCACGGCCTCCAGGTTGCGCAGTCTTTGCGCGCGCAAAATCCGGAAGTGGAGATAGACTGGGTGGCGGCCAAGGCCTTTGCGCCCCTCGTGCAAGCGTGCTCCGCGGTGGACCGGGTCTATGAATTTGATCGCAAGGGGTCGCTGGCTTCCTTTGCGCGGCTGGGGAAGGAAATTCGCCGGGAGAAGTTCGATTGGGCACTCGATATGCAGGGGCTGGCCCGGAGTGCCTTGCTGCTGGCGGCCGCCCGGGCCAAGCGCAAAGCGGGCCGGGCGGATGGGCGCGAAGGCTCAAAGCTGCTCGTGCGGGACAAGCCGGCCCTGCCGCCCAAGGGCCATCTTTCGCACGCACTCGAGATCTTGCTGCAATTCTTGCCGTTGCTGGATTTGCGCGCGGAATTGACCGCTGCGCCGCTGGGGTTTTTGCATTCGGAGCATCCGGCGCTGTCGGCGGATCTGGCGGAGTGGCGGCCCATCCTCATTTTCCCGGACAGCCGCGTGAAGAAAAAGGAATGGTCCGGCTTTCCGGAATTGACCGCCCAGCTGTTAAAAAAGCATCCGGAAATCCCCATCGTCTGGGCGGGCAGCGGGGGGCCGGAGCCGGATTTGGACTGGCCGGAGGACCGGTTTGTGAATTTGTTGGGACGCACGCGCCTGGAGCAATTGCCGGAAGTCATCGCCGCCGCGCGCCTGGTCATTTGCAATGACAGTGGCCCAATGCACCTGGCCGCGGCGATGCATAAACCGGTGGTGGCCCTTTTTGGCCCGACCGACCACGAACGCTTCGGTCCATACCCCCTGGACAGCCCCCGGCATACAATTGTACGCGCTCCACTGGGGAAACTGGCGAAATTGGGGGTGGATGTGGTGGCGATGAACGTCGAGCAGGCATTGAAGAAATAGGGCACGTCAAATTTACCGGCCAACCCCATACTGGTCGCCGACCGCGATGACTTTGCCGTCGCGGAAGTCCACTTCGATCATTTGGCGGCTGCCGGTGACGGTGCCGACTTTTTGCCTTGTTTTGGCGTCAAGGACATCGATGGGTATCTTGGGGTCATCGCCGTACATGGGGTAAACGAAGCGGCCGTCAATGGAGCAGGTCACCCAGTGGGTCGGCTGGCCAACTTTGACATCGGCGATTTGTTTGGGAGGAGAGACCGTGTTGTCAAAAACGTGGATATAGGGATTGCCAGCATCACAGACCCAGAGTTCCTTACCATCCGGAGTGAGCGCGATGCCGTGGCTGGGATGGGTGGTCGTGGTAGACTCTTTGAAGCCGGAGATGGGCACGTCGTAGAGGATTTTCCCCGTTTTCAAATCCGCGACTTGAAATCCAAAGAAGTGATTAGTCTGCATGTAGACGCGGGTTTCTTTGGCATCAATGGTGAAGGGCCGGCACACATCACGAAACGGGCCGACCTGCTGGATGACCTTGTCGGTCGCGGTGTCCACGACGAAGAGCATGTTCGTCAACACGCAGACGAGATAGCAATGAGTGCCGGAAAGATTGCAGAGGTTGTCGTGCGGGGCGGGGCCGGCGGTAATCTTGCCAAGGACGCTGCCAGTCAAGGCGTCAACGACGAGGTTGAAATCCGTGCCACCGTATTCCCAAGTGGGCATGTATATTTTCTTGCCATCGGCGGTCATGGCCGTGCGGTCCACCGCGGGCTCGTAGGATTTTTGCCAGAGGAGCTGATCGGTGTTCAAGTCGAGGCAATACATGGTGCCAGGATTCACGGGGTGTTCGATGTTTGAGCCGCCATTGTTGTTGTTCGAGACGTAGAGCCGTCCGGTGGTGGCGCTGGCGCAGATGCCCTTGAGGTCGGTGGCCTTGGGGACGGTTGCAATCGTCCGCACAAGCTTGTGGCCGTCGTCCATGTCGTAAACCTGAATGCCGGCGCCATCCACGGCGACATAGAGAAAGTGTTTAACGGGACTGGAACTTCCCGCTGTCGAACCCATGGGTTGGGCGCAGGCGGACCAAGCCAGCGGAAGCAGGGCGAGGGCGGTCAAGCAAAGCAGGCGGGGCAGACTGACGATCATCGAGAGGTGGGTGGCCAACAATTGGCGCATTCTGGTGGTTCTGCGGATGCTTGCAATAACTTCGTTTTAGGAAGTGCGGTGACTTAGCCCGCGCTTTCGTGACTCTGGCGAATCGGAAGCGCGGGCTAAAGCACCGCGCTACTCACCAGCCACTTCCCGATTTTCAGTCTCGTCAGCTTAAGCCAAAAACCCCATTCTGGGTGGCTTTCCTCCCATGATTGACCACAAGCTGCTTCGTGAAGAACCCGACCGCGTGCGCAAAGCCGTCGCCCGGAAGAAATTCACCGTGGACTTCGACACCGTGTTCGCCGCGGATGCCAAACGCCGGACCATGGTGGCCGAAGCGGAGAGCGCCCGCGCGGGGCAGAAGGCCGCCAACAACGACATGGCGAAACTCCCGAAGGGCTCGCCCGAGTTTCTGGCCAAGGTGGCCGAAATGAAGGCGCTGTCGGGCAAGGTGAAGGAACTCGAAGCCGCTGCCAAAGTGGCCGATGGGGAATGGGACAAGATCGCGCTGACGATTCCGAATCTGCCGCACGACAGCGTGCCCGATGGCCGCGCCGAGACGGACAATGTCACTGTGTCAACCTGGGGCGACCCGGCGTTGGCCTCGCCGCACGCGATTCCGCATTTCGACATTCCGTGGTTCTCGCAATTGATAGATTTCGAACGTGGCGTGAAAGTCACGGGCGCCGGATTTCCGTTTTATGTCGGCGACATGTCGCGGCTGGTGCGCGCGTTGATTAGTTTCTTTTTGGAAGAGGCTCGCGTGGCCGGCTACACGGAAGTCTGGTCGCCGCTCATGGTCAACCCGGCCAGCGCCACGGCGACGGGGCAGCTGCCGGACAAGGAGGGGCAAATGTATCATGACGCGGCGGGCGATTTCTATCTCATCCCCACGGCCGAGGTGCCAGTGACCAATTTCTTTCGCAATGAAATTTTGAACGAAAAAGACCTCCCGCTTTACCGCTGCGGCTATACGCCGTGCTTCCGCCGCGAGGCGGGCAGTTGGGGCGCGCACGTGCGCGGGCTTAACCGGCTGCACCAGTTCGACAAAGTTGAATTGGTCAAATGGACGAAACCCGAACAGAGTTTTGAGGAGCTGGAGAAATTACGCAACGACGCCGAGCGGCTGTTGCAAAAGCTTGGCTTGCCGTACCGCGTTCTCCTCATTTGCTCGGGTGACATTGGGTTTCCGCACGCCAAGCAATACGACTTGGAAGTCTGGGCGGCGGGGCAAAAGCGCTGGCTCGAAGTTTCGAGCTGTTCAAATTTCACGGACTTTCAGGCGCGACGCGCGGGAATTCGCTACCGTCCGGCGGATGGCAGCAAAGTCGAAGTCGTGCATACACTCAATGGTTCGGCGCTGGCCGTGCCGCGGGTGTTGGCGGCAATCCTGGAGAACAACCTCCAAGCGGACGGTAAGGTGAAGGTGCCCGAGGTCTTGCATGGATGGTATGGCGGCGAGTATATTGGGCGCAACCCCGCCTCCGCTTGAAGAAGACCCGTTCGAAAGTTTGGACCAAAGCCGTCGCGCAGATGGCCGATGCCATTCCGTCGGGGCGGCTGCATGCGCGGGTATTGAAGTGGCTGGAGTGTGAGGCGAAAAAGGACGAAACTTGGGCGGTGGCGGTGTCCGGTGGGGCGGATTCGGTGGCACTGCTGTTGCTGCTCTGGGCGCATTTCCCCAACAAGCGAAACGAGCTTCTGGTTCTGCACTACGATCATGGGCTGCGGCCAGATTCGGCGGCCGATGCGAAATTTGTGGAGGAATTGGCCAGTGAACTGGGCGTGGGTTTTGCGTCGGCCCGGCGGGCACCGCGCGGGGCGATCAACGAGGGTGCCTTGCGCGACGCCCGCATGGATTTTTTCCGCGCGCAACTCGCAGCGCGAAAAGCCCGCATAATTTTCTTTGGGCACCAATTGGAGGATATTGCCGAAACCATGCTCATCCGCCTGGCCCGCGGCAGTGGCGCGAGCGCCTTGTGCGCCCCGCGCCCGGTCCGTTTCTTTTCGGATGACGGTGGCATGGTGGCCTTGCGCCCGCTGCTGGACATCCGCCGCGGCGAATTGCGCGGAGCCTTGCAACGAGCAGGGGTGGTGTGGCGCGAGGATTCCACCAATGAACAGGGCCATTACCTGCGCAACCGGTTGCGCCACCAGGTCATTCCAGCTTGGCGGGCAGCGGAGCCCACGCGCAATTTGGATGCCGCCGCAGCCCGCGCCCGGGCGGCGTTGGAGGAAGAAGCCGACGCCCTCGAGGCCATCACCGGAAAGCTGTTGCACGATCTATTTCCAAGGGAATGTGCGCCCGGTTTGCCGCTGCCAGTCGGAACGTTCCCAAGCCAACACCGCGCCGTGGTCCGTCGGGCGCTGAATTGGTGGCTGGATTTAAACGAAAGGAAGGACCACCTTAACGCCAACGCCTTTAATCTATTGCTTGAAAAAGTCATGGCGGCACAATCGGGCCGCTGGAGTGCCGGGTCAGGCCGTTGGCTCGTCTTGGACAAATGCTGGCTGAGTTTGTCGGACGGCGCCATTGTCGTTTCATCATGGCCGCCAGTGGCAATATCCGCGGGTGGGGTGGCAACCTTGCCCAGCGGCGCCAAATTGGCTTCCCGTATTATCACCGTTTCCTGCAAGTTGCTGCAGGACCTCAAGGCAGGCAAAATTCGTCCTGCCCAAAAAACTTACCTCGCGTTACCGGCGGGATTCGCGTCTGAATCCAAATTCATCGTCCGCCCCTGGCAGCCGGGCGACCGTTACCGTCCCCTGGGTGCGCCCGGTCGGTCTAAACTGCAGGACTTGTTTACCGATAAAAAGATTCCCGCAAAGGAACGCCACCGCATTCCCGTTGTCTGTAACGCTGCCAATGAGCCGATTTGGGCACCCGGTTTGCCGCCGGCCCATTCGTACCGCCTGACCGCCGCGACGCGCGTGGCTCTGGAGTTGACTTATCGGCCACTTCCCAAGATAATTGACACCTTGAGCACCTAACATGAGCGATAATCCCAACACCCGCAAAAAACCGCCTGTCACCGGCGGCCAGCCCGACCGTTTTCAGCCCAAGGTGCTGCTGATCTGGCTCGTGATCTTTATTACGCTTATCGTGTTGTGGTCGGTCACGGTGCAACCGCAATCCACCAAGAGCGTCAAATTGACCACCCAGCAGTTGGTCCAGTACTTTGACAAGGGCTACATTAAGGAAATGCTCATCAAAGACGATCCGACGAGCGGCGGCGGTCCCGAATGGTATTTAATCAAAGGCACTTTGACGAGCGATGCCGTGGTTGACGCCACCGCTCTCGATAAAGCCGCCACGACCGACAAAACAACGGGTACGGACAAAGTTCCGCCGACCGATACCAAGGTCGCCGCCGAAACCGCCTTTACGGCCAATGGCCGCCTGACGGATTTGGATTATCAACATCTTAAATCGCGCTCGGATGTCGTCGTCAATGAAGCCCCGGGCACGAATCTTTTCCTCAATATTCTGATTGGCCTGCTGCCCTGGTTTATCATAGTACTGGTGCTTTATTATATTCTCATGCGCCAGTTCAAAATTGCCGGCCGCGGCGCCATGGCCTTTGGCAAGAGTCGCGCCCGCATGCTGACCCGGGACCGCGAACGCATCACTTTTGGCGATGTCGCCGGTTGTGACGAGGCCAAGGAGGAAGTGCAGGAAGTTGTTGAATTCCTCCGCGATCCGAAGAAGTTCCAACGCATCGGTGGTCGCATTCCCAAGGGCGTACTGATGGTCGGGCCCCCGGGCACCGGCAAAACCTTGCTGGCCCGCGCGGTGGCCGGTGAAGCCGAAGTGCCGTTCTTCAGCATTTCCGGTTCGGACTTTGTGGAAATGTTTGTGGGGGTTGGCGCGGCGCGCGTGCGTGACATGTTTGAGCAGGGCCGCAAAAACGCCCCGTGCATTATCTTTATTGACGAAATTGACGCGGTCGGCCGCCAGCGCGGCGCGGGCTGGGGTGGGGGCAATGACGAACGGGAACAGACCCTCAATTCCCTGCTGGTGGAAATGGACGGGTTTGACGGCCACGAGGGCGTCATCATCATCGCGGCCACCAACCGGCCGGACGTGCTGGACGGCGCCCTCATGCGCCCGGGTCGCTTTGACCGCCAGATCGTCATTGATTTGCCCGACCTCAATGGCCGCGCCGAAATTCTCCGCGTTCACGCCAAGAAAATCAAATTGGCCAAGGAAATTGACCTGACGCTCGTGGCCCGCAATACCCCGGGTCTCTCCGGCGCGGACCTGGCCAATTTGCTCAACGAATCCGCCCTGATTGCGGCGCGTTACAACAAAGCCGAAGTGTTCATGGCTGATATTGACGAGGCGCGCGAAAAAATCGCCTACGGCCGCGAGCGTCGCAGACTCATGGATGCCGATGACAAATTGATCGTCGCTTATCATGAAGCCGGCCATGCCATCGTCCAAGCGATCGTGGACGACGGCAAGTTGCCCCTGCACAAGGTGACGATCATTCCGCGCGGCCAGAGCCTCGGCAGCACGATGTTCGCGCCCACCAAGGACATTCTTAACCATGGGTACAAGCAGCTTGTCTCACGTCTGTGCACGCTGATGGGCGGTCGCGTGGCCGAAGAACTGAAATTTGGCAACACCACGAGCGGCGCCGCCGGGGACATCAAGATGGCCACAAAGC
>Ga0265319_1000688_pt1 | contig 22038 bp, 12 predicted proteins | sample 4824metaG_FD_192443 | JGI IMG/M metagenome (GOLD analysis project Ga0265319, IMG submission 192443) | Rhizosphere microbial communities from Carex aquatilis grown in University of Washington, Seatle, WA, United States - 4-8-24 metaG | ecosystem: Host-associated > Plants > Roots > Rhizosphere >...
GCTGCTCGTCCTGCGTGACGTCGCGGGCGGCGTCGGCCGCTTCGACGAGCTGGCCGATCACCTGGGCATCGCGCGGAACATCCTGTCCGGCAGGCTCGCCCGCCTGACGCAGGCCGGCCTGGTCGAGCGCACCGCCTACCAGGAGGCCGGCGCGCGCGAGCGGCACGCGTACCGGCTGACCGGGCCCGGCCGCGAGCTTGTCCCGATCCTGCTCGCGTTCATGGCCTGGGGCGACCGGCACCTCGCGGGGCCCGAGGGCCCGCCGGCCGTGGTCCGCCACGCGGACTGCGGCGCGTCCATCAAGGTCTCGCTGACCTGCGAGGACGGCCACGAGCTCGGACCTCGCCCGCGGCTCACCGTCGAGCCGGGCCCGGGCAGCCGGGAGCGGCTGCCTGCCCGCTGAGGGAAAGGTGCCTAGGCTGCTTGCATGGGACGAATCCGGGTGGGCACGGCAGGATGGACCGACAAGACGCTCATCGAATCCGGCTGGTACCCGGACGACGCCAGCAATCCGGAAAAGCGCCTGCGGTACTACGCGAGCCAGTTCCCGCTGGTCGAGGTGGACTCCGCGTACTACGCGCTGCCGTCGGAGCAGACCGCGCAGGCCTGGGCGACACGTACACCCGAGAACTTCACCTTCAACGTCAAGGCGTTCAGCCTGTTCACCCAGCACCCCACCCCGGTAAAAGCATTGCCGAAAGACCTGCGTGAGTCCGCCGGCAAGTCAGGCAAGGACCGCGTCTACCTCAAGGACGTCGGCCAGGAGGTGGCCGGCCAGGCCTGGGACAGGTTCCTCAGCGCGCTGGAACCGCTGCGCCAGGCAGGCAAGCTCGGCGCGATCCTGCTCCAGTTCCCACCCTGGTTTCCGATCGGCCGAGCGAACAAGCAGTACATCATCAGCTGCGCCGAGCGGGTCGCGCCGCGGCGGGTCTGCGTGGAGTTCCGCAATCACACCTGGATGACCGAGGACAACCAGAAGGAGACCCTGGATTTCCTGTCCGCGCACCAGCTCCCGTACGTGTGCGTGGACGAGCCGCAGGGCTACCCGAACTCCATCCCGCCGGTCGTCGCCGCCACCAGCGACCTGGCCGTCGTCCGGCTGCACGGCCACTCGGACAAATGGGAGGCGAAGAGCGTCCAGGAGCGGTTTCGCTACCGGTACAGCGACGAAGAGCTGACGAGGTGGAGTGACAACGTGCGGCGCCTCGCCGAGGACGCCGCGGAGACCCACGTGGTGTTCAACAACTGCTACCGCGACTACGCCCACGTCAACGCCCAGCAGCTCGCCCAGCTCATCAGTGGGCCGGCGCATTTGACTTCAAGCGCTTGAGGTGTGTGACGCTGTCCGCATGACCGCCTTGACGATCCAGGAGGTGTCCAGGCGCAGCGGGCTGAGCGAGCCGACGCTGCGTTACTACGAGGAGGTCGGGCTGGTCGGCCCGGTCGACCGGGACACCAGGAGCGGGCACCGCCGCTACGACGACGCTGACCTCGACGTGCTCCAGGCGCTCGCCTGCCTGCGCGCGCTCGGCCTGGGCATCGAGGACATGCGCACCTACCAGGCCAACCGCGCCCGCAGCGGCCCCGCGGTCGCCGCCGAGCAGCGTGACCTGCTGCTCCGGCACTCGACGCGGATGGCGGCGGAGATCGCCGCGCTGCACACCAGGCTTGACTACCTGCAGGAGAAGGCCGCGCTGTGGGACGCACGGGCGCACGGCGATGCCGCCGCGGAGGCCACGGCGCAGCGGCGGGTGCACGCCGCACTCAGCCGCATGGACATGGAAACGGAGATCAAGCGATGACCATTCTGGTGACCGGAGCATCCGGGTACGTGGGGACGCAGCTGATCGCCGCGCTGCGCGGTGGGTCAGGTAGCGGGGCGCCGCAGCCGGTGCGCGCCCAGGTCCGCTCGGCCGCGCGCGAGGACGGCCTGCGCGCGGCGGTGCGCCGAGGGACTGCTTCACGGGAAAGCACGGGCGACGACGCCGGACTCGAGGTCGTCACCGCCGACCTGATGTCAGACGAGGGCTGGAAGGCCGCCATGGACGGGGTCGACGAGGTATACCACGTCGCCTCGCCCATCCCTCCGGCCCAGCCGGAGGACCCCGACGAGCTGATCGTCCCGGCCCGCGAGGGCACCGTCCGCGTGCTGCGCGCCGCGCGCGACGCGGGCGCCCGCCGGGTCGTGCTCACCTCGTCCTTCGCCGCGATCGGCTACACCCCGAAGCCGGGCGCCGAGTTCACCGAGGACGACTGGACCGATCCCGACATGCCGGGCCTGCCGCCTTACCCGCGCTCCAAGACGATCGCCGAGCGCGCCGCCTGGGACTTCATGCGCGCCGAGGGCGGCGGCACCGAGCTGGTCGTGGTCAACCCGACGTTCATACTCGGCCCGCCGCTGACGGCGGCGACGGGCTCCTCGATGTACCTGGTCAAGGCGATGTTCAACGGGGAGATGAGCGTCGCGCCGCGGCACCGCTTCGGTATCGCCGACGTGCGCGACGTGGCCGACCTGCACATCCGTGCGATGGGCGCGCCCGCGGCGGCGGGTAAGCGCTTCATCTGCGTCTCCGACCACCCGACGATCAGCTACCTCGAGCTCGCCGGGATGCTGCGCCAGCAGTTCGGCTCGCTGGCCGCCCGGGTGCCCACCGAAGAAGCGCCGGGCGACGACCTGCCCCGGCTGGTGATCCGCAACGACCGGGCCAAGGACGAGCTCGGCTGGCGGCCGCGGCCGCTGGAGGCGACGATCGCGGACACGGTTGACGACCTCCGCGAACGCGGTGCGCTGTCAGCAGGCTCCTAAGTCCGCCCCGTTCTCCAGGGCGTAGCGCACCAGTTGTGCCTTGTTGTGCAACTGGAGCTTGGTCAGGGTATTGCGGACGTGGTTTTGCACGGTCCGGGTGGACAGCGTCAGGCGCTGGGCGATCTGCGGGTAGGTCAGGCCCTTGGCGACCAGCCGGAGAATCTCGGTCTCCCGCTCGGTCAGTCGCGGTGTTCCGCCAGTGTCCTCGCGGCCAGTGTTCTGGCCAACCGAGGGGCCCTTGCCGTCCGTGCGGACGAGCCGGCGGTACTCGCCGAGCACCAGGCCGGCGAGGGCCGGGGTGAAGACCGGGTGCCCGGCCGCCGCCGACCGTACCGCGTCGACCAGCTCGGTCAGCTTCGCGGACTTCAGCACGTAGCCCGCCGCGCCGGCCGTGACCGCGTCCAGCACGTCCTGCTGGGCGCCGCTGGCGGACAGCATGAGGACGCGGACCGACGGCTGCGCCGCCAGCAGGCGGCGGGCCACCTCGGCACCGGACTCGTCGGGCAGGTTCAAGTCGAGCAGCACGACATCGGGCCGGGCGGCGGCGATGATGCGCAGGGCCTGCGCCCCGTCGCCCGCCGTCCCGGCGATCGTGTACCCGGCCTCAGCCAGGTAGCGCGCGGTGCCTTCCCGCCAGATCGGATGATCGTCCACCACCAGGACGCGGATCGCCTGATCAGGTCCTGCTGACACGAAGCTCCACCTCCGTTCCGAGGCCAGGGGACGACATCAGGGACGCGGTGCCGCCCACCGCGCGGACCCGGCCCACGATGGAGTGTGAGACACCGAGCCGTCCTTCCGCCGCGGCCAGGGCAAGCCGCCTCTCGCTGAATCCCGCTCCGTCGTCCCGCACGCTCACCGTCACCTGCCGTTCCTCATCCTCCAGGAGCACCCAGGCGCGCGCGTCCGGGCCGGCGTGCCGCGCCACGTTGTCGAGCGCGGCGGCGACGGCGCCGCTCAGCGCGGTCGCCGTCACCGCGGGGAGCAGCACCGGCGTCGCGGGGCAGGACACCGTGATCCGCGCGTCCGCCAGCGGGCCGACCAGGCTCCGCACGTCGACCAGTCCGCCAAGCGGGCGTGGCTGGTCGCCGCCGGAGACAAGAAGCGCCCGTAGCGCGCCTTCCTGCTCGCCGGCGAGCTTGCCGAGCTCGGCCGCCTCCCCGCCCAGGGCATGCCCCCGGCTGCTGATGAGCGCGAGTACCTGCAGGACCGAGTCGTGGATGCCGCGGGCGATGCGCTCGCGCTCGGCCGCCGCCGCGTCGCGCCTGGCGGCGTTCGCGATCTCCGCCTCGGCCCGGCGGCCAAACTGGAGGAGGAAGCCGCCGCTGGTGCCGGCGATCGCCGTCAGCACGATCCCGTTGAACGTGGCGCCCGACGAGATCGCGGGGTGCTCGACGAGGTCGGCGGCGGCGATGAGCAGTGCGGCGCCGAACCCCGCCCACGGGCCGCTCGCCAGCCCGCAGGCGAGGACCGGCGAGGCGGCCCAGGCGGTAGGAATGGTCGGCGCGCCCGCGCTGATCCTGGCCGCCGTGTCGATCCAGCGGGTGCTCAGGATCAGCGCCACCGCGACGCCCAGGTCGAGGGTGACCAGCCAGGCGGTCCGCCCGGTCGGCCGCCGGTAGGCGGCGACGGTTACGCAGGTCCAGCCGGCCATGACCGCGAGCGCCACCAGGCCGGCCGCCGGGTGCGCGTAAGACCGGTGGTCGCGGAGGATAATCACGGCCGCATAGCACAGGGTGATAACACGGTAAAACGAGGCGACCCGCCACAGCTGAGCGGCCATAGCGCAGACGCTACCTGGCCGCGCCGTCGCTGGCGAGTGCCAACGGGCTCCTAGTAGTACCAGGGGAACCGGTCCCAGTCGGGCTTGCGCTTCTCCAGGAACGAGTCCCTGCCCTCGGCGGCCTCGTCGGTCATGTAGGCGAGCCGGGTGGCCTCGCCCGCGAAGAGTTGCTGGCCGACCAGGCCGTCGTCGATGGCGTTGAACGCGTACTTGAGCATCCGCTGGGAGGTCGGGCTCTTGCCGTTGATCTTCGCCGCCCACTCCAGGGCGGTGCTCTCCAGGTCCGCGTGCGGCACCACCGCGTTGACGGTCCCCATCCGGTGCCCCTGCTCGGCGTCATAGGTGTCGCCGAGGAAGAAGATCTCCCTGGCGAACTTCTGGCCCACCTGGCGGGCGAGGTAGGCGGAGCCGAAGCCGCCGTCGAAGCTGGCGACGTCCGCGTCGGTCTGCTTGAACCGGGCGTGCTCCCGGCTGGCGATGGTGAGGTCGCAGACCACGTGCAGGCTGTGCCCGCCGCCCGCGGCCCAGCCGGGCACTACGCAGATGACGACCTTCGGCATGAACCGGATCAGCCGCTGCACCTCGAGGATGTGCAGCCGCCCGCTCCGCGCCGGGTCGATGGTCTCGCTCGTCTCGCCTTCCGCGTACCGGTAGCCGTCCTTGCCGCGGATCCGCTGGTCGCCGCCGGAGCAGAAGGCCCACCCGCCGTCCCTGGGCGACGGGCCGTTGCCGGTAAGCAGCACGCAGCCCACGTCAGAGGACATCCGCGCGTGGTCAAGCGCGGTGTACAGCTCGTCCACCGTCCGCGGGCGGAAGGCGTTGCGTACCTCGGGCCGGTTGAAGGCGACGCGGACGGTGCCAGAATCCACAGCGCGGTGGTACGTGATGTCGGTAAAGGAAAACCCGTCCACCACGCGCCACCGCGCTGCGTCGAAGATCTCAGAAACCATGGCCACCATTGTGGCCGACGCCGCCACTGGCGGCCGCGCCTGGGAGCCCGCTGAATGAGACCGCATCGAGGAGTGCGACTGGCCCGCCCGAGCGTGCCAATTCAGCAGGCTCCTACGACGGCAGGCCTAGGAAGCCGTCGGTGTTGCCCTTGGCGTCGGTGTAGAAGCCCACGATGTCGCCTTCGTCGTTGACGCCGTTGATGGTGGTGGAGCTCGCCTTCGGGTAGTTCACCGTGGTGAAGGTGCCGTTCCACCAGGTGAAGCCGTGCGTCACGGCGTTGTCGCCGGTGCCGATGGTGTAGGTGCCGACGACCTCGCCGTTGTCGTTAAGTCCGAACGCCTGGGTGGCCGACGCGCCGGGGTACGCGATCGTGACGGTCCGGCCGTGGTGGTACTGGAGGAAGGCGTCGGTAGCGCCCTGTGCGCTCGTGTAGAAGCCGGCCGCGGCGCCGTTGTTGTTGATCGCGGTGGCGGTGAGCGAGGTGGCGCCGCGCACCGTGATCAGCTTGAACCGTCCGGACTCGAGGTTGTAGGCGTAGCCGTGGGCGTTGCCCTTGGCGTCGTTGTAGAAGCCGACCGCGGTCCCTGAGTCGTTGATGCCGAGCAGCTGGTTGACCGACGGCGTGGCGTTGTTCCGCGTCGGGTACCTGACCGCGTGATACTGGCCGTCCTCGCGCCAGAAGCCGATGTTGTTGTCGTCCGCGGGGTTGGCCGCGTTCATCGTGGAGAAGAAGCCGACGGTGATGCCGTCGTCATTGAGCCCGACGACCTGGGTCTGCGCGGCACCGGGGAAGTTCTCGTTGACGAAGTTGCCCTGGGCGAACGGCGGCCGGAGCAGGTAGCCCTTGTTGGGGTGGCCAGCGTCGCCACTGCCGAAGTACCCGGCGATCACTCCCTCATTGTTGATGCCGAGGAGCTGGTTGAAGGTGAGGTCGCGGCGGTCGTTCAGGGTGAGGACCTGGTAGGCGCCGGCCATGCCGTTGGTGACCTGCGCCGAGCCGCTGATCGAAGATGGCGTGGCGCCGCTCGTACGTCCGGCCAGCGCCACGTTCTGGGTGCCGCCGCCGAACGCGGAACAGCCGGCGGCCGCGAACGCCGCGGCGACGGCCAGCGTTCCCGACACGAGCGGCAGTGCGCGGGGGCGGAACTTGCCGAGGATAAGTCCAGCGCACGCGGCGGCCCGCCCAGGAGTGCGCTTGTCCGCGATGTTCATGACGGAGTCCCTTTCGGTTGGCTCTGATGCGGCAAGCACGAAGGTCCCGCCCACCGTGACCTGTTGCTGTCTTGCCGGGGCTGAGCCTAACCACGCCCCGTCCTGCGGCTACGGCTCCGTGCGCTCGCTTAAGGAGCATGTAAGCCGCCAGGCAGAAAGTACTAAGAACTAGTAAATGAGGGACAGCCCGCGGAGAGCCTCCCATAACAATTACGAAATACCCCTTACACCCGCGTGAACGGCAGCCTCAGTCGTCGTAACGGGTTGGCGGGAACGGGTCGCGCTCGCTTGGCTCCCTGATCTCGCCCTCGTCGATCTGGCGGCGGAGCTCCGCTCGCTCCTCTTCGTAGGCTTCGGTCTCGCGGATGTCCGTCGGCTGTGGCGGCGTGTCGGTGGCGGGGGGCACCTCGTCGGGATCGAAGTCGTCAAGCCCCGCCTCGACGCGCTCTTCCTCGGCCAGCGCGGCCAGCCGGTCGTCGTCGAGGTGCTGCGCGGCGCCGCCGTGCTCCCGGCGGTCCCGGTGGAACTGCGGGCCGTCCTCGTGCTCGTTCGAGCCTCGTGCTGCCATCGGTCCTCCTCGGCTAGTGCCTGCGTCCGGCGTCACCAGCATCCCACTCGTTGGTAACGGCCGCGGCTTGCGGGCCCTGACCGCGAGCACCATCGGGGTGGGAGCGCCGCCCTCAGCGAAGCGCTCGAGCACCAGGCCCGCGTCGCTGATCGCGTTCAGCAGGCCGGGGAGGGGGAAATGAGCCGCGCCGACCTTGTCGCGGACCCCCTTGTCCGTCCACGACGCCTTCGTCCAGTGGCCGTCGCGGTAGCCGGGGCCGATCAGGATGGCGGCCGGGTCGCTGCGGTCGGCGAATCCGCCGCAAAAGCACGGGTGCACGCCGACGTGGACCAGCGCCCCGCCGGGCCGGAGTACTCGCGCGGCCTCGCGCAGCGCGGCCGGGTAGCCGGGAATGTCGGTATGCGCCATGACCGAGATGACCGCCGGCAGGGCGTTGTCCCTGACCGGCAGGCGCTCAGCGTCGGCCATGGCGATGACCAGGCGCCCGCGGGCATGTCGCAGCATCCCGGCGGAGACATCGATACCCACGGGGGACCAGCCCAGGCCGGCGACAGTCGCCGCGTGGACACCGGTGCCGCAGGCGATCTCGAGGCAGGGTCCGCTGCCCTCGCCGAGCAACTCCCGCAGGCAGTGACTGATGCCGAGCGGATCGGCCGCCCGCGCGTCCTGCGGGCCAAGGAACTCGTGCTCGTACCAGTCCGCGATCTCGTCGTACGGCGCGCGCATAGCCTCATTGAACGTCGCGCCGATCGCGGGCACCAGGGCAGTTCGCGCTCGGCGAGCACGCCCTAGCCGACCTGCGGCCAGGGCGGCTGCCTTGTCGCGGGAGCACCGACGGACCGGCTGCTCGCCCGCGATCCGCCCGTCGAGTGTGTCCTGGGGATAACCAAGCGGCAAACCGGGAATGAGACGGGACGTCAACCCGTCTTCCGCGGCGCTCTCCGCTGACGGGCCGGTTATCAGGTCGCCGGGCGAGGTAAAGTCTGCAGGAATTCCTTGATTCCTACTAAACGGTGTCTTAGGTAGTTTGCGCGGAGGTAGCTTTCCCGGGTGCACGCGATCGGGGTGAGGGCCCGGGAGAAGCAGCCCGCGGCGGTCAGCGGTCGGCGCCGGCGGTGGTACGCGGCCGGCGCCGTGCTCGGCTGCACCGCCGTGCTGTTCTTCTGCTACCTGCGCATCGCCGGAACGGTGCGGGTGAATTCCGACGCGGCCGGGCTGGTGCTGCAGGCGTCGGACATGCTGCACGGGAACCTGCTGCTGCATGGCTGGTGGGATACCGATGTCTCGTTCATTACGACCGAGTTGCCGGAGTACGCGGGCGTGACGGCGGTCATGGGGGTCCGTCCCGAGGTGGTGCACGTCTGCTCGGCGCTGACTTACACGGTGCTGGTGCTGCTGGCGGCGTTCGTGGCTCGCGGCCGGGCGCGGGGCGCGGAGGGCGTGGTCCGGGCGGTGCTGGCGGCCACGGTCATGCTCGCGCCCCAGCCGACCGGGGCGACCTCGGTGCTGCTCGGCAGCCCCGACCACGTCGGCACCGCGTTGCCGGTCCTGCTCCTGCTGCTGCTGCTTGACCGCGCGCCGGACCCTGGAGCTCGAGCGCGCTGGTATATCTCGGCCTGCGGCGCCATCTGCGTCGCGACGGCGGCGCTGTTTACCTTGATGATCGTCAGTGATCCCCTGACGGAGGCGATCGGCGTCGTCCCGCTGGTCCTCGCCTGCCTGCTGCGGGCCGTCAGGATAAGCGTCATCCGGGCGCGGCGCCCCGCGGCCAGGGACGGCGAACCCGCGGCCGCGGCCGATGACCAGGCCGCTGCCGGTCCTGTGGCCGGGGGGCCGGGAGCGGACCCGGCGCCGGGTGACCGGGGGGCGGCGGACACCTCATGGCGCGCGGCCTGCTACCAGCTGCTGCTCGCGGGCGCCGCGCTGGCGGCGGTGCCCCTCGCGGGGGCGGTGAACTCGCTGATCAGGCAGCACTACGGCTACCAGCTCGGTCCGAACCTGTACGGCCTGCAGCCGTTGCCCGAGATGGTCAAGAGCGCGCCCATCATCTGGCGGAGTTTCCTCGTGCTGTTCGGCGCCGACTACGCCGACGTGAGCGGCGCGCTGAACATGACCCTCGCCCTGGTCCACCTGGCCGGGGTGGCGGTGGTGATCGCCGCGGTCGCGTTCGCCGTCTGGCGGCTGCTCGTCCCTGTGCGCGCCGCCCGGGCCGGTGACCTGGTCGCCAACTTCCTGGTGCTCGCCGTCCTGGTGAACATCGCGGCCTACTTCGTGTTCGTCCAGCCATACAACATCTACACCGCGCACGAGATCGGGCCGGTGGCGTCGCTTGGCGCGGCTCTGGCGGGCCGGATGCTCGGCGGCCCGCTGCTCCGGGCCTGGCGGGCCGCGCGGGAGAAGCAGGAGAAGGAGCCTGGCCGGCCAGCGCGGGAGCCGGACGGCGAGCCCCGCCCCGCCCCGCCGCGACGGCGCGGCGCCCGGATCCTCGCCCCGGTGCTGGCCGCCGGGCTCGCCTGCTACATCGCGACGCTCGGCATCGCCGCCGCGTACCCCCAGGCGCCGGCGCAGAACAACACACTCACCACCTGGCTGAGCGAGCACCACCTGAGCAGCGGCATTGCCTCCTACTGGGAGGCGTCGAGCGTGACCGTAGACTCCGGTGGCAAGATCACCATGCTCGCCGTCGGGATCCATGGCTCAAGGCACCTGCTGGCGCCGGACAAGTGGGAGACCGACGTGAGGCTGGCTAACCCGGCGAAGCACAGCGCGAACTTCGTCGTCAACGCGCCGGACAACCTCGTTCCGATCAAGCTCGCCGTCCAGATGTTCGGAAAGCCGGCGCATACCTACCGCGACGGTCCGTACACCATCATGGTCTGGGACAAGAACCTGCTCAGGACGCTGCCCCGGGCCTGACCCACGCCGGGCTGGGCGAGCGCGCCCGGCTCACACGCCGCCGGTCAGGGTCACCCCGCCGTCGAGCACGAGCGTCTGGCCGGTGATCCAGCTCGCCTGATCGGACAGCAGGAACGCGACCGCGCCCGCGATGTCCTCGGGTACCCCGAGGCGCTTGAGCGGGTAGGCGGCCGCCACTTCCTCCTCGCGGCCCTCGTACAGGGCGGTGGCGAACTTCGTCTTGACCACGGCGGGCGCCACCGCGTTCACCCGGATGCGCGGGCCGAGCTCGACGGCAAGCTCGGTGGTCAGCCGGATCAGGGCCGCCTTGCTGATCCCGTACATGCCGATCCCCGGGCTTGGCCGCAGGCCGGCGACGGAGGATACGTTCACCACCGAGCCGCCGTGCTCGCCCATCCACGCGTCCCGCGCCTGAGTGGTCCAGGCGAGCGGGGCGAGCACGTTGACCGCGAGGACCTTGGCGGCGGCGGCCGGGTCGGTCCCGGCGACCGGGCCGTAGACCGGGTTGATGCCCGCGTTGTTGACGAGCATGTCAAGCCGGCCGAACGCCTCGATCGTGCGGGCAATGGCTTCCGCCTGGTGACCGGCGTCGTCGGCCTTGCCAGGCACCGCGATCGCCACGTCGGGACCGCCGAGCTCGGCCACGGCCGCGGCGAGATGCTCAGCGTTGCGGGCGGTGACGCACACGCGGGCGCCGTGCCGCACCAGTTCCGCGGCGATGCCAAGGCCGATGCCCCGGCTGGCGCCGGTGACGATAGCCGCGCGGCCCCTCAGCGATTCCATGTCCTGCTCCCGCCGTCCGTTTCGCTCTGGCTGACCGTATCAGGGCAGGCGACCAGTGAGAATCCAGAGACTTCAGTAAACATCTGTAACCATATAGTCGCTGAGGGTAATCTTCGCTCGTGGTCGCGACGAGGGAAGAGACACAGCGCCAGTCGCAGGGGACTACCCGGCGTCATCGCGAGCCGACCTGGTGGGCCGTTGCCACGGTGCTGGCCGGCGCCGTGCTGATGCTCTGCTACCTGCGCGTCGCGGGAGCCGTAGCAGTGAATTCCGACGGCGGGGCGGCGGTACTGCAGGCCGCCGACATGCTGCACGGGAACCTGCTGCTGCACGGCTGGTGGGGCGCGGACGTATCCTTCGTCACCACCGAACTGCCCGAGTACATGGCAGTGACGGCGGCTGCCGGGGTCCGCCCGGAGGTGGTGGACGTCTGCGCAGCGCTGACCTACACGCTCCTCGTCCTGCTCGCGGCCTTCGTGGCGCGTGGCCGGGCCCGTGGTGCCGAGGGCGTGGTCCGGGCCCTGCTTGCGGCCGTGGTCATGCTGGCCCCGCAGCCGACCACCGTCCTGCTCGGCAGCCCGGATCACGTGGGTACTGCGGCACCGCTGCTCGCGCTGCTGCTGGGGCTCGGCTGGGCACAGGACTCGGCCGCCCGGGCGCGCTGGCTCGTCCCGTGTTGCGTCACCGTGCTGCTCGGCTGGACGGTGGTGGGCGACCCGCTGACCGTGGTGGTCGGCGTCGTCCCGTTGACGCTCGCCTGCCTGCTGCGGGCCGGCCGGGTCATCGCGGCGCGGCGCGCGGCCTGGTACGAGTCATCGCTTGCCGCCGCCGCGGTGATCGCCGTTTTCGTCGCCCATGTGGTGAATTCGCTGATCACGGAACATCACGGGTACAAGCTCGCGGCACCGTCTTATCACTGGCTGACCTGGCACCGGATCGCCGCGGACGCGCCGATGGTCTGGCCGAGCGTGCTTGTGCTGTTCGGTGCCGACTACACCACCGTGACCGGCGCGAGGAACGTGGCCTTCGCGCTCGCGCACCTCGCGGGGGTAGCGCTCGTGGCCGCGGCCGTCGCCTTCGCGGCCTGGCGGCTGATCCGGCCGTCGCGTAGCGCACCGCGAGGGGACCTGGTAGCCGACGTGCTCGTGCTGGCCATCATGGCCAACATGGCAGGCTACCTGCTGCTTGTCCCGATTGACCGCATCTACAGCGCGCACGAGATCGGCCCGGTCGTGGCGCTGGGCGCGGCACTGACGGGCCGGATGCTCGGCGGCCCGCTGCTTCGCGTCCGCGCCGGCCGGGCTGGCTCCCGCCTCCGTCCCCGGCTGCTGCCGCTGAGGCCGGCGCTCGCCGGGCGGCCGTGGCGTGGCACTCCGGTGCTCCTGCCGGCCCTCGCCGCCGGGCTGGCCGGTTATGTCCTGCTGCTCGGGGTCGCGACGGCATTCCCGCAGCGGCCGCCGGAGAGCGCCCAGCTCACCGCCTGGCTGCGCCGGCATCACCTGCACGGCGGGCTGGCCCCGTACTGGCAGGCATCAAGCGTCACGCTGGACTCGGGTGGCACTATCACGGTGCTCCCGCTATCCCACGACAGGAAGAACAGGCTGGCACTGGACGCGTGGCTGGCCGACGGCCGGCTGGCCGCCCCGGGAAGGCACACCGCCAGCTTCGTCATCGTCATGCCCAAACAGGTGATCGGCCGCAAGATCGTCGTCAATACGTTCGGAGAGCCGGCCCGCACCTACCACTACGGCGCGTACACCATCATGGTCTGGCGGAAGAACCTGCTTCGCACGCTCGACGCCGCCGTGCGCCCGGCCTAGGGCGTGAACGCGCCGACCGCGACCCAGCCCGCACGCCCGGGCCGCCGGCGAGAATCCGGTTCGTTTCCGAGAAAGCTTGTGTCCGGTTGCATACGCTGGGTAGTTGCCTCACGTGGCCATTACCGGGATAATTGCTATTAGGCCAGGTAAATGGCCTGATAAGCTTCCCGGAGTCAGGTAAAAGTCAGGAGTCAGGAAGTATCACAAAGGGCGGTCAAAGGTCAGAATAGGCTAGTACAGGCGACGATCATCAAGAAGTGCGACCGCTCTTACCATAAGCCCGAGACCAACAAGGGTTGCGCGAACGGCGCATGTCAGCACACGTGCGACGCCCGCCAGATCATCGCCATGGGCACGCCGCAGGTGATGGCCGTGCGCCAGGACGCGGCCCGCTATCCGGCGGTGCGGTTCGTGACGGTCTGCGGCCCGGCGGGCGGGCGCAACGTCACGGTGCTGACCACCGCCACCGGCCAGATCACCCCCGCGGTCGACCGCCTCGTCACCGCGGCCGCCCACGCCGCCGCGAACACCTGATCCGCCGTAAGCGGCCTACGCACCGTAAGCACCTGGCTGTGCCGCTTATGCCGCCTGGGTCGCGGAGGGACACTACGAGCTCTGGCGGACTTATGGTCAATATCATGCTTATTTGTCTAATTCTGATAATTAGTTATTAAACCGACACCTAAGAATCTCTTGACCGCCTCCAAGTACCTTCTCAAGGATTACCGATTAGTGACATGGGGGATTTTCCGGGGGTCCGCAAGCCTCCCGGCGAACCGGATGGTGTGTGCCTTGAGACGTGGCCTGCGCACAGGCCGCCGCGCTAATGCGCGTCGGCGGGTATCCCGGACCATGGCGTTGCTGCTGGCGGTCTCGCTGCCGCTGATGGCGGCAGCCCCGGCGGCTTATGCCTCGCCGCTGAACGTGAAGATACCCACCAGATTGGCGGTGCGGTCCTCGGTCATGGGCCTGCTGTCGTGGTTGTCGGGAGACCATCAGACGCCGCCGAAAACACCGCACCAGCAGGGGGGCACGGCGGCCGGGAAGCCGCACGAGGTGCCCGCGGCGGTGACCCGCGCGGTGGGCCGCGCCCAGGGACATCAGCCTGGCCCGGGGCACGGCCAGCTGCCGCCGTACACGGTGCGTGCGCCGAAGGTGGCTAAGGACACCACCGGCGCGGCCATCGGCGTCGATCACTTCAATCCGGCCACGAGCACGTTGATCGCGTCGAAGTCGACGGCGACCGCCGACCTGTACCAGAACGCGGACGGCACGTACACGCGGCACGTGTACGCGACCCCTGTGAACTACCAGACGAGCTCGGGGACCTGGGCGCCGATCCAGACCGGGCTGGTGGCAGCCTCGGGCGGCGGGTGGCGTGAGGCGGCCAACTCGATCGGGGTGAGCTTCGCCGCCCAGGCGAACAGCACCGATCTGGGGTCACTGGCCCTCGGGACGAATAACGTCGCGTTCGGGCTGGCGGGCGCGGCGGCGGTGCCGGGCACGGCGGCCGGCACGTCGGTCCAGTACGAGGCGGCGCTGGCGGACACCGATCTGGTGGAGACGGGCACCGCGGTGGGGATCAGCGAGTCGCTGCTGCTGCATTCGGCGCAGGCACCGACCACGTGGGTATTCCCGCTGCAGCTCACCGGGCTGACGCCGACCCTGCGGTCCGACGGGTCCGTCGCCCTGACCGACGCCGCGGGCACCGTCGAGGCGACGATTCCCGGCGGCCTGGCCACCGACGCCAGTGCCAGCACCGGCACCGGCACCGGCACCGGAGCGAACGCGGTCACCCCGGTCACCTACCAGATCGTGACCTACCAGGGCGCGCCCGCGCTGCAGGCGTCGATCCCCGCGGCGTGGCTCGATGACCGGGCCCGGGTGTTCCCCGTGACGGTGGACCCGTCGCTGAACACGACGACGACCGGCAGCACGATGGTGATGAGCCCCAACACGGCCGACTACTCGGGTAGCGCGCTGCTCGACGTGGGGACCTACGACGCGCCTGGCCAGAGCCCGCTGACCCCGCCGGTGAGCACGCCGTCCCCGACCCCGACCCCGACCGCCACCCCGACGCCGAGCTTCTTCCCCGTCTCCGAGGGAGGCTGCGAGGGCAACCACTGCGCGCGGGCATTCCTGCAGTTCGGCGGGCTGAGCAACACGCTGACCGCCGATACGGTCACCGCCGCGACCCTCAACGTCTGGGACGCCTACGCGACGAACTGCAGCACCCCTGAGCCGTTCTGGGTGAGCCCGGTCAGCGAGGCCTGGACCGTCACCGGCGCGCAGGGCTGGCCCGGGCCGACGATCGCCGGCGAGATCGGCGAGTCAGACGTCACGGCGCCTGCCGCGGCCTGCACCAACACGACGGGGAACCCCACGGTCGGCGGCTGGATGACCGTGAACCTGGACGCCGGCTCGTTCAACAGTTCCTCCTCCTCGAGCGGCTCTGGCTTCCCGTTGCCCGGCCAGCCGACCGCGGTGCAGTACGGCCTGGCGCTGTCGAGTTCGGTCACCGACGACAACGAGTGGAAAGAGTTCGACTCGTTCAACACCCCGGACGCCCCGTACCTGTCGCTGACCTACACGCCGCTGACGGCGCCGCAGGTGACCGCCCAGTACCCGTCGGCCAACTACAACTCACCGTCCGTGACCCCGGTGCTGATGGCCTCGGGGACCGAACCCGCGGGCGTGACCGCGCCGCTGCAGTACCAGTTCACCATCTACAACGCGGCGGGCACGCAGCTCAACACCTCCGGGTACACGACGGCCAGCCAGTGGACCGTGCCCTGGGTCCCGAAGAGCAATACCGGCTACACCAAGAACCTGGTCTGGGGCCAGACCTACTACTGGACGGTCCAGGCCTATAACGGCACGACCCACAGTCCCGCCTCGCCGCCCTCCTACTTCTCCACGCAGGTGCCGCAGCCGGTGCTGACCTCGGACCTGTCGCAGAACACCGACGGGCCCGGATTCAACGCGGCGGACGGCGACTACGCCACGTCGGTCACCGACGCCCGGGTATCGACGGTCGGACCCGCGCTGTCGATCGAGCGGTACTACAACAGCCGCGATCCGCGCAGCAGCGGTGCGTTCGGGGCGGGCTGGTCGAGCATCCTTGACGTGGGCGCGGTCAACGGGAATGTGGACTCCTCGGGCAACGCGCACACCGTGGTCGTGACCTACCCCGACGGCGAAGAGGTGGCCTACGGGGAGAACGCCGACGGTTCTTTCACGCCGCCGTCAGGCCGGTTTGCGGAGCTCGCGACGGTGAGCACCGGGTGGACGCTGACGGACAAGAACGACACCGTCTACGCCTTCAAGTCGGCCACCTCGGGCATCGCCCCGTTTACGCTGGGCCGGGTCAGCATCGGCGGGCTCACCACGATCACGGACGCGTACGGCAACAAGCTCACCATCACCAGGAACTCGGCAGGCCAGGTCACCCAGCTGACCTCGGCGTCCGGCCGGTCACTTAATATCACCTGGTCCACGCCGACCGGGGCGGCGTATCCGCACGTGACCGCGGTAGCCACCAACCCCGTGACGACGGGGAACCCGCTGACCTGGACCTACAGCTACACAGGCGATCAGCTGACCGGCATGTGCTCGCCGGGCAGCCATTGCACGCCGTACACCTACACCACCGGGTCCGACTATCCTGCGGCGGTCCTCGACACCAGCCCGCATTCGTACTGGCGGCTCGACGAGCCGGCCGCAAGCACAACGGCGGTCAGCTCGGAACTTGTGAACGAGGGCGCGGACAACGGCACCTACTCGGGGGTGTCGCTCGGACAGCCCGGCCCGCTGCCCGGACTGTCCGCGACGTCGGCCGGGTTCAACGGCACCTCCTCCTACCTGCAGCTCCCGACCAGCCTGGCGTCGGGCGCCGATACCCAGTCGATGTCGATGTGGTTCAAGACGACCACGGCGGGCGGGGTGCTCCTTTCCGATCAGGCTTCGCCGGTCACCGGCGCGCAGTCGGGCAGCTACAACCCCGAGCTGTACATCGGGTCCGACGGGAAGCTGCGGGGCGAGTTCTACCAGGGCAGCATCGCCCCGGTCACGTCATCCGCCGCGGTGAACGACGGCCACTGGCACCTGGCGGTGATCACCGCCGCCGGGAGCACCCAGACGCTGTACCTGGACGGCGCGGTCGTCGGCGGGCTGTCGGGGACGGTGAGCAACACCGGCCTGCAGTACCAGTACGTCGGCGCCGGCTACCTCGGCGGCGCCTGGCCCTCCGAGCCGAACTTCAGCACCACGAGCAGCACGGGGTTCGCGTCGTACTTCAACGGCAGCATCTCCGACGTGGCGTTCTGGGACCAGAACATCACCGCCCCGCAGATCGCCGGGCTCTACGCCGCCGGGACCACCCAGGGCAGTTGGCTGACCAAGATCACCAGGCCGACGGGCAGCGTGTTCACCCAGGCGTCCTACAGCACGGTCACCGGCGCGATCACCGGGGTAACCGACAGCAACGGCGGCACCTGGACGATGGGCAACACGACCGTCACCGGGTCCAGCCAGGATTACGTCGGCTCGGTGCTTGCCGGGGACCCGACCGATTACTACCGGCTCGGCGACACCGGCACCAGCACGGCCCTGGACCAGGTCAAGGGCGGTACCGCCGCGTACAACAACGTCACGCAGGGGGTGGCGGGGCCGTTCGCCGACTCGACCGCGGACTCGTTCAACGGGACCTCTTCCTATGTCGTGCTGCCGGCCGCGGACCAGGTCACGACGGGGCCGGGGACGGTCGAGCTGTGGTTCCAGACCACGGCGAGCAACGAGGTGCTCTACTCCACGCAGGCCGCGGCCGTCGGTGCCGCCACCGTGACGGGCGGCTATCAGCCTTCGCTGTACATCGGCTCGGACGGGAAGCTGATCGGCAGGTTCTCCAACTCCTTCGCGGCCGAGGTGATCACCTCGGCGACGGCGGTCAACGACGGCCGGTGGCATCTCGCCGTGCTCTCGGCGAGCACCGGCAGCCAGACGCTTTACCTGGACGGGACCGCGGTCGGCACGAACGCGGGCACCCTGGTGAACTCCGGTGCCACAAGCGACGTGTACCTCGGCGCCGGCTACCTAGGCGGCTCCTGGCCTGATGAGTCCCAGCAGAGCTCGACAAGCGGCACCGGGTACGCCTCGTACTTCACCGGCTCGATGGCCGAGTTCGCCGCGTTCCGCTCGCAGCTCAGCGCCGGCCAGGTCGCCGCGCAGTACGCGGCCGCGAAGAACTCCCAGGGCCTGACCCCGGTCGAGACCGTCCAGGTCACCGACCCGGGCAACAACACGCTCAGCTGGCAGTACGACCCGCTGAACGGCTACCGGCTGATCGCGCAGACCGACGGGGACGGCGGCACCACCAGGTACGGGTACGACTCGAACGGATTCCTTTCCACGGTCACCGACCCCGACGGCGACGTCACCTCCAACGGCTACGACATCCGCGGCAACATGGTCTCGCAGACCAAGTGCCAGAACCAGGCCACCGGCGCCTGCTCCACGTCGTACTTCACGTACTACCCGGACGACACCACCGCGGCGCCGGCCGCCGATCCGCGCAACGACATGATCACGGGCTCCCTTGACGCGCGCTCCAGTTCGGCCAGCGACACCCGTTACCTGACCAGTTACGCCTACAACAGCTTCGGCGAGGTCACCGGGGTGACCACGCCGCCGGTGGCCGGATACCCGTCAGGGCAGACCACGACCATGGTCTACACCTGCGACTGGACCAATACCTTCGGCATCGTCAGCCCGGTGACCGAACCGGGCACCACGTGCGTCAACGCGGTGAACAGCACGAGCACCAACCCGTACCCGCCGGGCGGCCTGCCGTACACCCAGACCTCGCCGGGCGGCGCGGTGACCACCTACCGGTATGACCTGAACGGCGACCTCGCCCAGGTCACCGACCCTGACGGTCAGGTCACCAAGTACTCCTATGACGGGCTGGGGCGGGTGAGCACCAAGACGGTGGTCTCCAACTCTTATCCGAACGGCCTGGCCACTTCCTACACGTACACGCTCGACGGCCAGGTGGCGACAGAGACCGATCCGGCCGTCAACGACCGGGTGACCGGCGCGGTGCACACGGCGCAGATCAGCACCAGCTACGACCCGGACGGCGACGTGCTGTCCCAGACGGTCGCGGACACCACGGGCAGCGACGCCTCCCGGACCGAGTTGTTCACCTACAACGCCAACGACCTGAAAGCCTCGGCCACGGACGAGGACCTGAACGTCACCCACTACGCCTACAACGCCTACGGTGACCTGGCCTCGCAGACCGATCCGGCCGGCAACGTCACCAACTACAGCTACGACGCCACCGGGCAGCTGCTCACCGTCACGCTGGCGAACTACACGGGTAACCCGGCGAACCCGACGCCGCCTGCGCCGCTGACCGAGTCGTCCCGGGCCTACGACCCGGCCGGGCGGCTGGCCTCGATCACCGACGCGATGGGCTGGGTCACCTCCTACGGCTACACCGACGACGGCCTGATCGCCTCGGTCACCCGCAGCAACCCGCTGGCCGGCGCGTCCTACACCGAGGAAGCCGACACCTACGACCCGGCCGGGAACCTGGCCTCGCAGGTCACCAACAATGGCGCCACCACCACGAACTACGCTGTGGACCCCGCCGACCGCACCACGTCGGAGACGCTCGACCCGTTCGGCCTGGACCGCACCACCAGCTACGCCTACACCGCCGACGGCTATCTCGCCAGCCAGACCCTGACCGGGGCGGCCAGCAGCACGCCGGTCAGGTCCACCAGCTACGCCTATGACCCGATGGGCAACATGACCTCGCAGTCGCAGGCCGTGCAGGGCGGCGGGAACCTGCCGACCGCCTGGTGGCCGCTGAACCAGACGTCGGGCAATACGGTGACCGACACCACGGGCACCGGGCACAACGGGACGGCCAGCAGCGTGTCCTGGTCCGGTGGCGCCGCGCAGCTCAGCGGCGGGACGATCACGACCAGGGGCCCGGTCCTGGACACCACAGGCTCGTTCACCGTCTCCGCGTGGGTCAACCCCTCGTCGCCGCTGGTGAACGGCACCAACGAGACCGCTGTCTCACAGGACCCACCACCTGCCGCGGCCAGCAACAACCCCTTCCAGCCGCCGACCTATGGCAATTCGGGCTTCACCCTCGGCATCACCAGCAGCTCAAGCCGGCTCGGCTTCGGCACGAACAACTGGACGTTCAGCCGGCCGCTGAGCACGACCACGGCCCCGAGTTACGCGACCGCGTCCTCGTCGGCCACGGTGACGACAGGCACCTGGGCGCACCTGGTGGGCGTGTACGACGCGAGCAGCGGCACGATGACCCTGTACGTCAACGGGGCCGCGGCGGGCACGGCCACCGACACCACCCCCGTCAGCTCGGCCGGCCCGCTGGCCATCGGCCGCGACCAGACCGCGGCGAACGGGAACGGCGACAATTTCTTCGGCGCCATGTCCGACGTGCAGGTGTACCAGCAGGCGCTGTCGGCGGCGCAGGTCTCCGCCCTGTACAGCCTGGGCCGGCTAGGCGGGGTGAACGCGGCTAACAAGCTGACCACCACCTGGGCCCTGGACCAGCGCGGCCTGCCGACCTCGATGAAGGACCCGGACGGCAACACCACCTTCTACTCCTACGACGAGGCGGGCCGCCTCGCGGTGACCACCGAGCCGACGGTGACCACCCAGATATTCGGCGGCACCGCGGCTCCGACCGCGCCGACCACGATGACCGGCTACAACACGTTCGGCGAGCCGGTGGAGTCCTCGGACCCGAACGGGAACGTGACGGTCACCGGCTATGACGCCGCGGGCAACCCGGTATCGGTGACCGACCCGCCGTACAAGCCGTCCGGCTCGACCGCGTCGATCACCGCGCCGACAACGGACGTGTACAACAACCTGGGCGAGCTCAGCTCGGAGACCGACCCGCTGGGCAACAAGGTGTCCTATGGCTACGACCAGCTCGGCGACCTGACCTCGCAGACCGCTCCGGACACGGGGGTGACCGGCTACACCTACGACACGGACGGGGATCAGCTCTCGGTGACCGGGCCGACCGGCGCGGTGTCCCAGGCGACGTATGACTACATGGGCCGCACGGTCACGTCCACGCAGCTGGAACGGTATCCCGCGGCCGCGTCGTACACGACGGACTATTCCTACGCGCCGGCCGGCTGGCTGGCGTCCGCGACGTCCCCGGACGGGGTCGCGACGTCCTACGGGTACGACGCCGCGGGGGAGCAGACGTCGGTCACGGACGGCGCGAGCAACACGACGTCCTACGGGTACGACGCGGCCGGCGACCCGACCTCGACCACCTACCCGGACGGGACGCAGTCGACGGCGACGTTCGACGAGGCGGGCCGCCAGACCGGGACGGCGGACCTGAACGCGTCGGGGACGACGCTGCGCTCGGCGTCGGCGGCGTACGACGGGAACGGCGACCTGGTGTCGTCCACCGACTACCGGGGGAACGCCTCGACGTTCAGCTACAGCGCGACCGGGCAGGTCACCCAGGAGGTGCAGCCGGTGTCGTCGACCTCGTCGGTCACGACGTCGTTCGGGTATGACCCGGCGGGGAACCGGACGCTGTACACCGACGGGAACAACCACCAGTGGTGGACGACGTACACCTCGTGGAACCAGCCGGCCACGGTGGTAGAGCCGGCCACGACCCAGTACTCCTCGACCGCCAACTCGACGTTCACCGATTCCTACGACGCCGACGGCCGGCCGGCGACCCAGATCCAGCCGGGCGGCACGACCGTGACCGATTCCTACGACTCGATGAACCGGCTGACCGGCCAGTCGGGATCGGCGGCCTCGGCCCCCACGGCGACCCGATCCTACGGCTATGACCTGGCCGGGGACATGACCTCGGCCTCGACGGCCGTCGCGGGATCGCAGGCCGCCACCTCGGAGTCGTTCAGCTACGACGACCGGGGCCTGCCGCTGACCGCGGCCGGGTCGGCCGGTACTTCCTCGTTCTCCTACAACGGCGACGGGCAGGTCACCTCGGTCGCCGACGCGGCCGGGACGACCGGCTACACCTATGACACCGCGGGCCGGCTGGGGACGCTGTCCGACCCGGCCACGGGGACGACGCTGACGTACGGGTACAACTCGCTCGACCAGGTGTCGCAGGTGTCGTACGGGTCGGGCGGGAGCACCAGGTCGTTCG
>Ga0265319_1000690_pt1 | contig 22008 bp, 18 predicted proteins | sample 4824metaG_FD_192443 | JGI IMG/M metagenome (GOLD analysis project Ga0265319, IMG submission 192443) | Rhizosphere microbial communities from Carex aquatilis grown in University of Washington, Seatle, WA, United States - 4-8-24 metaG | ecosystem: Host-associated > Plants > Roots > Rhizosphere >...
GAGGCATCCCTCCCATCTCCCTCGAATTCGACGCAGCCGACCGGACGTTCACCAGGGAAGTGGCCGACACGGAGCTCACCCCGGAAGAGGCGTATGACCGGTCATGGGCGCTCCGGCTCTTCGAGCGCTCCATCGCGGCAATTCGCGCGGACTACGAGCGGAGCGGGCGCGGCGCCTTGTTCTCCGAGTTGGCTCCGCTCCTGTGGGGCGACGGTACCGATGAAGCGTTCTCGTTGCCTGCTGCGCGCCTCGGCCTGACGACCCACGCGTTCACCGTCGCGCTCCATCGGCTCCGGCAGCGGGTGGGGCAACGCCTGCGCGCCGACGTGGCCGAGACCGTGGCGAACGATGCCGAGGTCGACGAGGAACTGCGCCAGCTGATCGCGGCGGTGGGCGCGCGCCCGGGCGCGCGCTGAGGCGGCGGAAACGGCCCAAAATGGGGCCCTCTCTCGGCCTCCGCGCCGAAATTCGCGCGCGGCCTGTGATTTTCCGCGTGGGAACCGGTATTACACGGGGAGAGCCCGATGAGCGGGCTCTCCCGAAAGGGCCGTCATGGCCGAACCACAGAAAAAAACATGAAAAATCCAGCCCACACCATCGCTCGCCTTTGCGTTGCTGCGCGTCCAACCGCCCTGCGGTCCTCCACCTCCCCGGTCAAGGCCGACCCCGGCCGCACGCGCATCTGGTGCTTCGCCCTGGCGTTTGGCCTGCTGCTAGGAAACGCGCACGCGCAGCTGAAACCCACCGTCGTGATGCAGGGCCTGGAGAACCCCCGGGGACTCGCCTTCAGTCCGGACGGTGCGCTCTACGTGACGGAGGCCGGCTCCCCGGTCGCTCCGAACTCAACCACGATTTCGGTGCGGGGCGAAACCTTTTACTTTAGCACGACGGGCGCCATAAGCCGCCTGGACACCACCGGGCAATCGCGCGTGGTGACAGGACTGCCCTCGCTGTTCAGCCCCACCTCCGGGGATATCGACGGACCGCAAGGCATAGGCTTCAGCGCCTCGGGCGACATGTACTTCACGATCGGCCTCGGGGCGAGCCCCGACCAGCGAACGGGCCCAATGACCGGCCTCGGCCAGCTCATGCGGGTGCCTGCCGGTGGCGGCACACCCCAGGCCATAGCCGACATCTCAGCGTTCGAGGGGGCGAACAATCCTGCCGGCGGCCCGATCGACACCAATCCCTACCAGGTCGCCGTCCTGTCCGACCGGGTGCTCGTTACCGACGCCGGCGGCAACGACGTCCTGCAGACGACCTTCGCAGGGGCCACGAGCCTCGTGGGGGTCCTCCCACCACTTCCCGGGGGTGCGGACCCGGTTCCGACAGGCATCGCGGTGGCGCCTGACAATTCAATCTATGTGACGGAGCTTACGGGTGTTCCCTTTCCCGTCGGCGGTGCGAGCGTCTATCGCATCGCGGGCTCGACCGTCACCCAGGTCGCGACCGGCCTGACCAACGCCGTCGACATGAAGTTCGGCCCCGACGGCATGCTCTACGTAGCCGAGATCGCCCACAACAGCCTCATCTCGGGCAACATAACGGGCGGGCTCCGGCAGATCAATCCAGCCACCGGCGCGAGCACTCTTCTCATGACTGACGGGCTGGTGGCGCCCACGGCCCTTGCCTTCGACAGCGCCGGAAACCTCTACATCACCAACCTCGGCGTTATCCCCGGTGCCGGCCAGGTGCTCCGCATCAGCGGCGACCAACTCGCGAAGAGCGTCCAGTTCCTGTCACAGCGGGGTGTGGTGAACGTCTCGACGCGCGGCGGCGTGGGCGGCGGTGCCGAGCCTCTCATCCTGGGGTTTGTCGTGGATGTGGATGCGAAACAGGTCCTCATCCGGGGTGTCGGTCCTGGATTGGCAGCCTATGGGGTGTCCAAGCCTCTGGCAGATCCAGAGATAACCGTTTACGACAGCAGCGGCCACATCGTGGCCCAAAACGACAACTGGTCGGCGGGTGACACCGCGACGACGGCAGCTCTTGTCGCGGCCACCAGCAAGGCGGGTGCGTTTCCCCTGGCCACAAATTCACTGGATGCTGCGCTGGTCGCCACCCTTGCACCCGGGAGTTACACGGTTTACCTGAGCTCGTCATCGAGCGCGAGCGGCACCGCCTTGATCGAGGCCTATCAGGTTCCCTGATCCCAAAGCCTCCGGCCGGGCCCAGGACTTCGCCGATCCGATGACGACAGGGCCGCTTTCGATCCAGCTTTGGCCAAGACCCGAAGCCTCGAAAGCGGCCCTTCCTTTCGTTGGGCACAGTTCCTGGACGCATTCGCAACCCTCCCGCCGGATAACGGTCATTGGGGAAGATCGGCCCTAGGCATATCGCTATCTGAATGAGCAACACGCGTTGGAGCCTCTCCAGCCCAAGAAATGGAAGGTCGGTCGGCCTTCAGGGCTTTATGACCCGGCAGATCGCTACCATCCAACGCCAAGGATCACCTCGTGTCACCCCTCGCCATCACGTGTTTCTAGGTTCAAGCAACGTGAATTACGCCACTCGACCGAATTGGGTGTCACTCGAATGAACAAGGCTCAGCGCGTAATCGGAAGGGGCTGCTCGAGAGGCTTCCCATATTTCAAGTAGAACTCGTTCTCGAAGACGCCGGAGGGATCATAGTACTTCTTCCTTTCGACGAAGTTTCGCGCCTGCGGGTATGCCTGCAGAAATTGCTCCTCGGTGGCATGGGCGCGGTAAGGGAGGTAGTAGCGGCCGCCGCAGGACTCGGCGACGTCAATCAGGTCCCTCGTCAGCCGCTGCATCGCGTCCTCGCCTTCAGGCGTCCGCCTCTGATGGAAGAGGAGGACGAGGCCAAACACCTCGGTCCTGGCGTATTTCATGAAGGAGTCGCTGTCGGGCTCCACGTTACGGACAGTGATGTTGAGGAGCTCGGGATGGTACCGCAGGAAGACCGGGCGTGACTTCTCGACAAACTCGGCCAGGCGTTCCACCGGGATGAAATACTCATGGAGGATGTCGGTCGTCTTTGGGTCCCTCGTGGCGTACTCGACCGAGGGCTCGTTCATAATCTGGTTTCGGGACGTCGGAGAATTGCCGGTCTCCCCCATGCGCTTCTCAAGCCACCACCGGAGGTTCTTTCCGTAACCGCTCTCGACCCCAGCCCGGAAAACGAGGCGCTTAAGCAGGAGCGCCTTTCCCGCTGCGAGCGTGTCGATCACTGGCGTGTCGTACTTCGTTCGCTTGAGGAGCGTAATGATGCACTCGTTCATGAACGCATCCGGGGCCACGCTGATGCGCCCGTAGGCCATGCCGACTTCGGGATTGTTGACGGTCAACTCGTGGTAGACGCGATTGTAATCCTCGGGGCCCACGCGGTGCGGCTCCGCGATGTAGTACTCGTTCGGGACGACCCGAAGTTCCACCTCGAGCATCACGCCGAAGAGCCCGTAGCCGCCAAGGACCATCGAGAAGAGCTCAGTGTTTTCGGATCTGCTGCACCGGACAATGTTGCCGGAGGGGGTCAGGAGCCGGAACGATTCCACCGAGCTAGCGATCGGCGGTGAATTGTTCTGCCAGCCGTGGCAGTTGACCGACAGCGAACCGCCCACCGTGAAGTCATTATTGGACTGCATGATTGAGACCGAGAATCCCCTGTGGTCGAGGAAGGGGATTATCTCGGACCACCGTGCGCCGGCGCCGACCGTAAGGAGGCGCGCCCTCTCGTCGAGCGACATTCTGTTGAAGGGGAGCATGTCGAGGACGATGGCACCCGGGTAGATCGTGTGGCCGCCCATGGAATGGCGCGCACCACTGATGGAGATATGGCTTCCCTGGGCCGCGGCGCGCCGGACGAGCGCGGACAGCTGTGCCTCCGCCGCGGCGGGGTCGGGGGCGATCTCAACGACTTCCGCAGGCTTGTTCTCATTCAGACGGCTGGCGTCATTAGTCCCGACGGGGGCGTCCGTTAGTGGCGTGTTTCCGTCCCGCATCCAGACCGTAACCAGGAACACGCAGGGCGGAATGACGATCACGCCCGCGACCAGAGCAATGGTCGCCGCGGCAAACTTGGTGTGTTTGTGCATCGTGGTTCGATTCTAGTAGTCAAAGAGATGCTCGACCCTTAGGCCCTTTTCTTGCGCCTCGCGAAGTATTCCGCCGAGCGCTGAGACGGGAGCCTGGACCGCCAACCTCTTGGAGTCGGTGGTGTTGAGGAGCGGCATGGAAAAAAGCAGGCGGCCTTCGGCGAGGCTGTACGTCCAGTTCTTCGGGGCGATGAAGGTCACGAGGATCTCCCTGTTTCCTGCAACCTCGTCCAGGTCCATGCCTTCCTTCGCGAGTTCGGGCACATCGTCCGTGAAGCCCTGGTAGTGGGAAAGGGCGAGGATCCATGTGCCTTGGCCCAAGTCCCGGACCTTTCGGGCGCGCGTGTCGGACAGGACCGCCTGATTGACACCCGTCGCAGAGGCCATCACCTCCGTGTCCGCGACGCCGTAGACGGCGTGGCTCGCGAGCCTGATGACCCCGGCGTAGAGCGCCTTGATCCCGTATTCAGTGCTGAGGAATATCCTTCGCTCGATCTTCCTAGGAAAGTTTGGGCCAAAGAACGGGACATTGGCCCAAAGGGACTTCAGTCGGTGGGCGTATGGATATTCGAACCAAGGCTTCGTGGGAACGAAATCGCCGTACTCCACGGCGACGCGTGCCGCGAAGGCGTCCTCCGGGGTGTGGTAGCCGGAGATCGCCTCGAAGAGATGTCCGACCGTCTCCTCGTAGGCGCCCTTGATGCCGAACTCGAACGTGGAGCTCGTGCTGATCACGATGATCATGAGGTTGTCGCCACCGTCGAAGGGATAGCTGCGGGAGATCGCGTAGACTTGTGAATACCCCCACCACATCTCATGAATGAGCCTGAAGTAGGGAAACCCGCTCGGAGGCCGTGCCTTGAGATATTCACCGTACTCCTGGGGCGCAAAGACCAGGTACCACTCCGGAAAGGTGAGGTACGTCGCGACGGTCTCCCGCTTGTAATGGGGTATCTGGCTGATGATGATTTCTCTCCCGGGCGGCAGAGGTGTCGTGACCGGACGAAAATCCGGTTGCGCGGCGCGGGCAACACCCAGGAAGGCGACCGCAATAAGCGCCGCGCATGCGGTAAAAAGCATCGCCGCGCGCAGGATGCGCGATATTGCGACTCCACGGCCCGCCGGCGCTTTGCGGCACATCGGCCTACTTGAACTTGCGCGCGACGCCGTAGCCAATCGTCAGCATTGTACCGGGGATCAGGAGGTGCGGCAGGTTGTTTAGAAAGTTGTGTTGGCTGAAGTCCATCTTTCCCCAGCCTTGCCTGAAGATGTCGCCGTTCAGGAACTCGACACTGCCAAAAAGTCCGGTGATGCCGTCGACCAGATACGGTAGACCTGCATACTTGAAATAGTTAACCGACCACGCCCGGGAGCGCAGGGCCACAGTGGCCGCCAAGATGGCCGAGATGAGATGGAAAATATCATCGATCGGGTCGATGGTGTAGAGGCCGAGCAATCGTCCCTGGGTATCGGTGAGGCCCGGCCAGTGGCTCAGCACGACGATGAACAGAAAATTAGCGAAGTAGAACCATGCAAGCCACTGGATGACCGATATTTTCTTTGGCATTTTGCCTTTCGAAGCTGAGGGGTAAGACGCCTTCAAGACATGGCACACGGTCTGGCCCAGATCGAGAAAAAGAAGGGAGTAAATCTATGCATATTTGATCCTTGCGCCGAGGCCGTGCCGGCTACCACTAACACATCCCGAGTTCCTCAGGATTCTCGACTCAACTTCACCCTTAGGGAATTTACGGGAGTTGCCAGTATCGGGAACGCAGATTTGATTCTGCTCTTTGTTACTTCGTTGCCCGTGCCAGAGTCCTAATCCGATGGATTTCTGAAGGATTCGACCTTTGATCGGTGTTACTCCCCTTGAATATCACGATCCGCCCACCCTTTCTTGCATGAAAAGAAATCATTTCTTGGCCTGCCTCATCGCGGCATGTGTTACCCTTTCCGCAATTCCCTGTTTTTCCCAGAATTCGCCGGACACGACCTTGAACGAAAGGATCGTTCGCGAGTACTACAGTGCTTACGAGAAGAAGGATTGGCACATCCTGGAGCGCATCCTCGCGGATGGTTTCACTTTCACCAGCCCGGCAGGCGACGACCATATCGATCTAAAGGAATACAAGGCGAGGTGCTGGCCAAATTCAGAGAACACGAAGAGATTTGATCTGGAAAGGGTCATCATCGTCGGGGACAATGCCTATGTGACCTACAATGGATGGACCAATGACGGCAGACTGTTTCGAAACACGGAACGTTTTCTGCTGAAGGACGGGAAGATAATGGAGAACGAGTGTTTTTTTGGAGCGGGTGTTAATTTCCCGAACAACAAGGCTAAGAAATAGGCCTCCGATCTCTTGTCCTTGGTCGGGCCGATCAATGGAACGTCGGACCGAAAACGAGCGTCTCGCTGAATTGAAGCCGGATCATTCCCTGCAGCTTTGTGACTCCGACGCCATCGCCACCGCAAACGCGCCTCAATCAAGCAGTGCGGGGCCGGGAGCGAGTCGGTGAGGCCGAGGGGTACGAGGCTATCGCTCTGTGGTTCGCAAATGTCAGGTAACGGGTCATCCCCTAGTCGTCTTCAATTTCAGGCGGCTTTATGGCGGTGAGGAGGCGGTCGAGCTCGGCCGTGGTCGGGTTTCGGATGGAGCGAACTGTCACAATCGCCTCGCCGGCGGGCAGCGTAACGGTGGCCGGCGCGTCGACCCTTAGACCGAGAACCGCCGCCGCCAGGGGAGAATTGTGCGGCAGGCATTCAATGCCCGACTCGGGATCGCTGGCCGTCTCGCCGTGCGTCGTCACGAGGAAGGTGAAACGGTGCTTCCGCTTCGTGATCACGTCCTGCTTCTCGATGGTTGCCACGTGCCCGAGCTGAAGCGTGTCCGTCGGCTTGGTGAGCCACGTGAGGGGATCGACCTCGATGAACGCGTTGCGGGCGACAAAGCGGTCCAGCGCGGTCATCTTCCGGTCGACGGCACGGATGGCGTCCTTGGCGGCCTTGAATCCGAAGTTCTCCCGCAGGTCGCCTTGGCTGTGTGCCTCCACCTTGTCCTTCACCAGGTCAACCCGCTTGAGCTTGAGCGCCTCGAACTCCTCGGCGAGGACGCGGTTGTAGCCCGGCCGCACGTAGATCGTTGTGGGCGCCGGGGACGGCAGGCGGAAAATCTTTTTTCGATGCAGCGGCATGAGAATGTGTCCCAACCCATCGAATCCTAGGGAACGGGGGGCTTCAAGCCCCCTGCGCCTGAGGCCACCAAGGCCGCCTCAGCGCCACCCCAGCGCCGGAGCCACGTGTGTCAGAATGGCCTCCATGACATGCGCGTTATAGCCGACGCCCAATTGATTGGGGATCGTGAGCAGGATCGTGTCCGCCTCGGCGATGGCGTCGTCCTTCCGGAGTTGATCGACGAGAACGTCCGGCTCCGCGGCGTAGCCCCTGCCGAAGACAGCCCGCGTGGTCGAGTCGAGAAACCCGATCTGGTCCGATTGCTCCTCGTCCTGCCCGAAATAGGAGCGATCGAGGTCGTTCATCAGAGGGAAGATGCTTCGGCTTACGGATACGCGCGCAACGCGCGAGTGACCCGCCTCGGCCCACGCCTTCCGAAAGGCGCGGATCTGGGCAGCCTGCTGGATGTGCAAGGGCTCGCCGGATTCATCGAACTTCAGTGTCGAGCTCTGGAGGTTCATGCCAAGCTTGGCGGCCCAGACCGCCGTCGCATTGGTCGCCGAGCCCCACCAGATCCGCTCGCGCAAACCCGCGGAAAAAGGCTCCAACCGCAGGAGTCCCGGGGGGTTGGCGAACATGGGGCGGGGGTTTGGCTTTGCGAATCCCTTCCCGGCGAGGAGCTCCAGAAACGTCTCGGCGTTGCGACGCCCCATGGCCGCGTCGTCCTCCCCCTCATTGGGTCTTTGGCCGAAATAGCGCCATCCGTCGACAACCTGCTCGGGGGAGCCGCGGCTTATCCCCAGCTGCAGGCGCGAGCCTGCGATGAGGTCCGCGGCCCCGGCGTCTTCGGCCATGTAGTGGGGATTCTCGTAGCGCATGTCGATGACCGCGGTCCCGATCTCGATCTTCCGCGTTCTCGCCCCGACCGCCGCGAGCAGCGGAAACGGCGATGACAGCTGCCGGGCAAAGTGATGCACCCGGAAATAGGCCCCGTCCATCCCCAGCCGCTCGGCCTCCACGGCAAGGTCGATCGACTGCAGGAGGACATCCGCGGCGGACCGCGTCTGCGACTGGGACGAAGGCGTCCAATGGCCGAAGGACAAGAATCCTAACTTTTTCATAGCCCTAAGTTGTATGCGTCCGGTGCCGATTCGCAAAGCGGGCCCCAAAAAAGGTCTCCGCGAACCCGGCGGTGCTTGTGAATCCCCGATGAAGCGCCAGAATGGAGCCATGCCATTTCCCAGCAAATGCTGCTTCATCACCGGTGGTGGCACCGGAATTGGCCGGGGCCTTGCCGAGGCCCTCGCCCGTCAAGGAACCCGGGTCATTGTCGCAGGCCGGCGCGTCGAGGCACTTCGGGACGTCTGCGATGCCAACCCAGGCGTTGAAGCGTACGCCCTCGATATCACCGACCGGTCGGCGCTAGGGCGCGCGGCCAAGGAGGTGCCCGACAGGTTCGGCGCCGTGGATTGCCTCATCAACAATGCCGGGGTACAGCGGCAGCACGACCTCACAAAGCCCACTCCACTCGACTTCTGCGACCTTGAGATGGACACGAATCTTCGGTCGCTGATGTCCTGCACGGCAGCTTTCCTGCCTCACCTTCTCGCCCAGCCAAGCGCCCGGATCGTGAACGTCACAAGCGGACTGGCGTATGTCCCCTACGCCGTGATGCCCGTCTATTGCGCGACCAAGGCCGCACTCCGCTCGTTCACGCTGTCCCTTCGCCATCAACTCAGGGCGACCTCAGTCCGGGTGATCGAGCTGTCACCGCCCGCTGTTTCGACGGAGCTGCATGACTACATGGGGCCCAAGGGACGGGAGATCGGGATTACGCTTGAAGAGTTCATTCGCGAGGCGATGGAGGGCCTGAACTCGGGATCCGAGGAGATCCATGTGGGCAACGCGAAGAACCTTTTCGCCCATCCCGCGGAGTCCTTCGCGCGGCTGAATGGTTGAGCGCCTGTAGCGCCCATTATTGCTCACCCGGCGCGGCGCCGCATCACGCCACGGCGTTGATGCCCCCGGTTTTGACGGCCTGCTTCACGAGGGCCATCGCGGCGTCGAGCTTCAGGTCCTCGAGCTTCTTGAAGTTGATGCACGTGCGGCCGGTCTTCACCTTGCCGAGCTTCGGGGCATTCCGCTCGACGAGGTAGCCGGCCTTGTCGCCTACGCAGATGTGCAGGCTGTACTCCTTCTTCCCCGCGGCGAGCCCGACCAGGAACCAGTCGCCCTCGCGACCGCTGGCTGTCTTGTAGCGATACTTCCCGTACCCGATGATGGGCGAAGGCCCCATGCCGTACATCACGGCCGGCGCGAGCTTCGGCGCGGCCTTGCGGATGGCCTTGTGCACCGTCGTCATCGTGTCGAGCCGATCGGCTGGGAGGGCGGCGAGGAATTCGTCAAGCGTGGGGAGTTTCTTCGGCATGAGGCGAGTCTGGGCGCCCCATGCTCGGCGATCAAACACTGTCTTTGTCGCGGCGCCGGTGGCGAAACCGGGCGGCAGACACCACGATGACCCAGTTGTTAGGTACCGTGCCTCCAATCCGACCCTCGGAGCATTCGCCGCGTGGATCCTGCGTGAGAAAGCTGCGACCCTAGGATGAACGGCCTCGTCCGCCGGCGCCGCGGGCCGATCCCGCCACGGCCCAAGCCGACCCGGCATATGCCGTGGCGATCAAGAACATGGTCCACTGGAGCCGGTCCCGGGGATGCGACACGACGCCGGGCAGGTGGAGCAGAAGGACAAATAGCGTGATCATCGTCGCCTCGAGCGAAGCCGCCAGTCCCGGAAGGATTCCCAGCAGGATTCCGGCGCCGGCCGCGATGTGTCCCGCGCCGGTCAGGTAGGCTACAAACAGATGGGCCGGCATCCATCCCGGCACCATCGAGGCGGTCCCAGCCGAATACACGAAGTGCGAGAGACCGATCAGCGGCAGCGCGGCGCCGAACAGGCGCCGCCCAACCCGAAGGGATCCGTCACCTTGGGCAAGCCATCCCCGTCCCCCGCCGTCCCTGATGGCTCCCGTGACAGAGAGGACCCACCCGCCCGAGGCAAGGAGCAGCGTCTCGCAGAATCCGAGCCACATCCCCTCGTTCAGGGGGTCGGACGCGACCCGGGGGACCTGAAGGAGCAGAAGCCAGGAAACGACGAAGGAGGTGAGGACGAACGTCGCCCCCGTGGATGTGCGCCTGATAAACACCCCGGCACCGCAGGCGAGAAGCAGGCAACCCGACGCATACGCGAGGATTTTGTGGCCCGGAACCCATGTCGGCACGGGCTGCCAGACCAGAGCGTAGTCGTCATAGATGAGGCTCAGAACGCCTAGGCCGCCCAGCCCAAGGCCAAAGAGCATCCTCCCAAGCCTGGACATGCCTGAGCCCGAGGTATCCATCGGAAAGACAACACCCCGGGTCGCCAAAGCCCTTCACAGGGCCGTCCCAACCACCTCAAGTGTCACAATCCGCGCCCGGCCTAACCCGGCCGAGGCCGAGCCGGTTCACCGGCCGCCGGCACCCGACGGGGTCGTGGCGGAGCCCGATTCCCTCTGGAGGTCCCCGAATGCCCGCTGCTGGGCGTCGGTGTCGCTCACCGAGGTCTTGAGCGCGTCCTTTCGCACCCTTATGGGCACGTTGCTCCCGGTCGGCGTGTAATAGACGTATTCGATCTTGTTCCCGTTGGCGTCCCGTTCCTCCGCCTGCTTTGCCGGAACGGTGCAGGAGGTGAGCGTGGCGGCCAAGAGGACGCAGGCGCAGAGGGCGCGGACGTGGTTCATGGATGAGGTGGGGCCTGCTTCAAAGGCATCCAAAACCCGGGTGCGAGCCAAGCCCCTTTTGGAATCCGCCGGGGTGCCTTAGGGTTTGCCGCCCCCGCGCCCCTGGGAAAGGATTCTTCGCCATGCCCCAGCCCCGCCGTCGTCGCGCCGCGCGCCGCGCCCTTCTGTTCAGCAGCCTCTGCTTCGGCATGTCGGCCGCGGCCGGAGCGCCCGCGGTGCTGCCCATCGTCGGGGGCATCGAGGCCCAGCCCCTGGCCGCGCAGGCGAGGCGCGTGGTCGACGCCGAGGCTGAGCTCGGCTCGCCCCTTTCCTCCGACGACCGGGTGGCCCTCGACGACGCCTACCGCCTCGCGGACGCCGCCGCCGCTGGCGCGGCAATCCAGCGGATCCTCGACAAGTACTGCCTCTTCGCCGTCGACATCAACCCCGAGGAGCGTGTTTCCGTGGCGCGGGGCCCGGCGCGCGCCGAGCTGGACGAAATGGGCTGGCGGCAGTTCCTGGTCAAGGTCCGCAACGAGGCCGGCTGCACGGCCGCCCTGGCCGCGGTGAGCCCGAACGGCCTGTCCGCGTTCTCCGGGGCCCAGAGGGGCCCGAACATGGAGACGGCCTCGGACCGCGCGCTCCGGGGCCCTGGGCATCCCGCGCCCGGCCCGGACAACGACCGCTGGCTCGACCTGCAGATGTTCGGCAGGCAGCCGCTCGCGGCCGAGCTGGGCGGCCTCGGCCTGGAGTACCGGATCATCGAGCTCTACAGCCGCGACGCAGGCCCGCGCGAGGCCCACATCTCCTTCAGCGTCGGCCAGGGCTCCCAGGATCCCGGCTACCGAAGCGACATCGACGTGCTCTTCGATTGCCGCCCCGCGCGCGAGGTGGGCCTGCGCATCCGCGACGAGGCCGGCGCACCGACCACGGCGTCGCTCCTCATACGTGACCGGGCGGGGCGCGTCTATCCTTCGCCGGCGAAGCGGCTTGCGCCGGATTTCTCATTCCAGCCCCAGGTCTACCGGGCGGACGGCGACGTGCTTCGCCTGCCGGACGGCGAGTACCGGGTCGACTTCCACCGCGGCCCGGAGTCCCGGGCGACGAGCCAGCTCCTGACGGTCGGGCCTAACTCCCGGGGCTGGTCGTTCCAGGTCGACCGATGGGTCGACCCCTCGGCGTCCGGCTGGTGGAGCGGCGACCACCACATCCACGCGGCGGGCTGCGCCCACTACAGCGACCCGACCCAGGGTGTCCTTCCCGCCGACATGGAGCGCCAGACCAGCGGCGAGGACCTGAAGGTGGGCGCGGTCCTCACGTGGGGCCCGGGATTCGACTACCAGAAGCGCTTCTTCAGCGGGGCCGACGACGCGGCTTCGCGCTACCCCAACCTCCTGCACTACGACATCGAGGTGTCGGGATTCGGGTCCGAGAGCTCCGGGCACCTCTGCCTTCTGGGGCTCAGGAACGAGATCTACCCCGGGGGCACCTCGGACGAGCATTGGCCCACGCTGTGCCTCAAGGTCCTGCGCTGGGCGAAGTCCCAGGGCGCGGTGACCGGCACGGCTCACTCGGGCTGGGGCCTGCAGCCCGCCGAGGCAGGCGAGACGACAGCCGCGTTCAGCAGCAACTCGCAGGACGTCCGCGTGCAGGCGCGGGCCCTGCCGAACTACATCATCCCCCCCTTCAACGGGATCGGGGCGAACGAGTACGTCGTCGACGTGACGCACGTGGTCCCGGGGCCCGATGGGAGGCTGGTCCCCGCCGTCGACTTCTACTCCACGGTGAACACCCCGTACGTGTGGGAGCTGAACATGTGGTACCACACGCTGAACTGCGGCTACAGGACGCGCATTGCCGGCGAGAGCGACTTCCCGTGCATCTACATGGACCGGGTCGGGACGGGGCGCAGCTACGTCAGGCTCAGGGGGCCGCTCACCTACGCGGGCTGGTGCGACGGGCTCCGAAGGGGGAGCAGCTACGTGGGAGATGGCAAGAGCCACCTCATGGACTTCACGGCCGATGGGTTGGCGCTCGGCGAGAACGGGAGCGAGGTCCGCCTCGAGCACCCGGGCCGGGTCCACCTCTCGGCACGGGTGGCCGCCCTCCTTCCCGAGTCTCCGGACCCCGCCATGAAGGACCGGCCGCTTGAGGAGGAGCCCTACTGGGATGTCGAGCGGGCGCGCATTGCGGGCACGCGAAGCGTCCCGGTGGAGGCCATCGTGGATGGGACACCCGTCGGTCGGGTCGAGGTCACGGCCGACGGCGCCGCGCGCACCGTCTCCTTCGACGTCCCCTTCGAGCGGAGCGGCTGGGTCGCGCTGCGGATCCTGGGCTCGTCGCACACCAACCCCTTCTTCGTCCTCGTCGAGGGCAGGCCCATCCGCGCGTCGAGGCGCAGCGCCGAGTGGTGCCTGCGCGGCGTAGACCAGTGCTGGTCGCAGAAGCTCCAGTTCATCCGGCCGGCCGACTGGGACGACGCCGTGGCCGCCTACGAGCACGCCCGCCGGGAATACCGGCGCGTGATCGCGGAATCCGCAGCCGACTGAGGTGCGAAGCCAGGGCGGCGACCTTGAACCTTCGTTTTCGGTGTTTGCACCCGCAAGAGATTCTTGAACTAAGGAAAGCCTAGGTCCTTCGGTGCAAAAATTGGGCATAAATCAAAATGCCCTGCAGACAATTGGCACACCAATGTTACCCACCGACCTTGACGCTACGACCTCAATCCTTGTCCGATCTTTGATTCCCAATGGCAAAGCCTAACGCCGCCGCTTCGCAGGTATCGGACAGAGGAAATCATGCTCCCGCATTACTCCGTTCATAGAGGTCTTGCGATGGAATCATCGTCGCTCCCGTTCAACGTGACGATCAGAGAAATAAATGTCCGATAATCTCGCACCGGTTATGCCGGGCTCTCGCATTGACGCCAAACTGCCGTCGCTCGATGGCTGGCGCGCATTGAGTATAGTCCTGGTACTTGGCTGGCACTGCACGTATTCGGCGGGATTTCCAGAATTCTTGCGAAAGCCCTTCGGATTGGTTTTTGACGGGAACCTCGGAGTCCGAATGTTCTTTATTATCAGCGGCTTCCTTATCACCTGGCTCATGCTAAAAGAGCAGACTCGAACGGGTGACATAAATCTTCTGAATTTCTACGCACGCAGAGGCTTACGAATTCTTCCAGTCTATTTTACTTTTCTCCTAACGCTCCTGATTTTCCAATTCAAGACACCCTTTCACCAGTCGCCAACCGAATGGCTTGTTAGCCTTACATTCACAGGGGATTTTTTTTCGGTGGGAAATTGGACTAGTGGGCATCTCTGGTCTCTCGCTGTCGAGGAACAGTTTTACCTTCTCTGGCCTTGTTTGTTTGTATTTTCTGGAGCCGCTAAGAGCCTTCGATTGGCCTTACAGATCTTGCTTGTCCCCGTAATCGTAGCGCCGATTGCGCGTGTACTTTCATTTTTCCTAAATCCGCCGCCTTCAGCCGTACATTTATTTGCGCATGGCACCCGGCTCGATTTCGTGAGGGAACATTTTGCGTTCGTGCCAGCTTTTTTCGGCATTCTCTTCTCATCTGGCTCGTTCTTCAATTTCTTTGACTCGTTAGCTCTCGGTTGTCTGGGCGCGCTCGTCATTGTTCATCGCCCTGATATAGTTCGTTCCTGGTCGACAGTCCGCCCGGCTTTGTTGAGCTCCGTGGCGATTGCGATGATTCTGGTCCCGCAGATGCTAAATCACATGACGGGATTCGGTTTCCCCGCTCTTACGATCCCATTCGAATTCACAATACAAGGTATCGGGATTCTTGCTCTTCTATTGCAAAGTGTGGCTAATCCTTGGCTTGGATTCTATCCACTACTCAACGGAATGATTCCTGTTAAGATTGGGATGCTCTCTTATTCAATTTATATTTGGCAGCAGATATTTTGTAGCCCGCCTGCCTTGTTCGGTTTTGGAAACGTTTGGTGGTTTTCGTTTCCATCGTGGATCATTGCCGCTCTATTGACTGCGGTCATTTCCTACGTGTCTTTGGAGCGTCCATTCTTTCGGCTTCGCGCTCATTTCCGATGACCGTCGTTTGGTTATCTGCGGTTGGGTAATTTTGATCAACATGCGATGAATAATCGAGGCCCGTTGACTCAAGGTGTACGGCCGCTCGGCGTCCGTCCGCCCTGCGAGGAGCGGACGGAGACCGCGAAATGAACCTTAATTAAATGTCGGGTTGAAGGTGCTCCACCCTTCCTGAATCGCCCCGGGTAAGCGTGCCGTCGAAACCGAGCCAATCGCCCGAGTGCAGCGTCCGGTTCATCTTGCCCGGGACGACGATGACACCGTCGGCGCGGACCACGATGCCGTTCTTGAGCTTCATCGCGTCGGGCATGACCTTCGTCACGCCGTTGCGCGTGATCATCACCTGCGCGTAGCTCTCGGTGAACCCGTCCCTCGCGACGGCAATCGGGGCCGTGTTGGTCGTGGTGGTGACGGTGGTTTGCGTAGCCGTGTCGGCGAATGAAGCGGATGCCCCCGCGACGATGAGGAGAAGGGACAGTGATAGTTTGGCCGTGTTTTTCATAGGAATGATGTCTTTCGGGTCTACCGACCACGCGATCGGGCATCAGTTCCCCCCGCGGGTCGGGTCCCGGCCGCCGGAGGGGCCCCACGTACGTCTCGCCTTTCCTCGTGGGCCTCCCTTCAAATGTGCCCACGCCATGAGACCGGTAACCCCCTGGATACTTCTCCCCCTTCTCGCAGTGACCGCGGCCCCTGCCGAGGACTCCGCCGTCTCGCCGCGGGGGGCTCCGATGCCCCCGGCGATCGCGGCACCCCGGGACGTGGCCTACCCAGGGACGATCCGACTCCAGGTTGACGCCACCGATCTCGACAGGAGGGTATTCAAGGTTCGCGAGAGCATTCCCGTCCCCGGGCCGGGGCCGATCACCCTGCTGTATCCCAAGTGGCTTCCGGGAAACCACAGCGCGAGCGGCCCGATTGCGGATGTCGGGGGGCTCAGAGTCACCGCCTCCGGCGATCCGGTTGAATGGACGCGCGACACTGTCGAGATGACGGCCTTCCACGTTGTGGTCCCGCAGGGGGCGACCGCGCTGGACCTGGAATTCCAGTTCCTCTCCCCAACCGACTCCAACGCGGGCACCGTGGTCATGACCCAGGCCCTGGTAAACCTGGAATGGAACACGGTGGTGTTCTATCCCGCCGGGTACTACGTCAGCCGGATCCCGGTCGAGGCGACGGTTACGCTTCCAGACGGCTGGCACTTCGCGACGGCGCTGGAGACGGCGTCCTCAAAGGGGGCCGCGGCGGCCTTCAAGCCGGTGTCCGTGGAGACACTCGTGGATTCGCCGCTCTTCGCGGGCCGCTATTACAGGCAGCTGGACCTCGACCCGGGGGCCGCGAGCCCCATCCGCCTCAACGTCTTCGCGGACGCGCCGGAGGACCTCGTGATGGGCCCCGGGGCCCTCGCCGCTTACCTTTCCCTGCCAAAGCAAGTGTACCGGGTCTTTGGCTCGCACCACTACGACCACTATGACTTCCTGCTGGCGCTCTCGGACGAGCTCGGGGGCGTCGGCCTCGAGCACCACCGCTCGAGCGAGAACGTGACCCTGCCCACCTATTTCACAAACTGGGACAAGGCGGTCACGACGCGCGACCTCGTCCCCCACGAATACATCCACTCGTGGAACGGAAAGTTTCGCCGCCCGGCGGACCTCTGGACGCCCGACTTCAATGTCCCCATGCGCGACAGCCTTCTCTGGCTCTACGAGGGCCAGACCGACTTCTGGGGCAAGATGCTGGAGGCGCGGGCGGGGTTTGTCACGAAGCAGCAGGCGCTTGACCTCCTGGCATTCGAGGCGGCGACGTTCGACAACCGACCGGGGCGCACTTGGCGCTCGCTCCAGGACACCACGAGCGAGCCGATCATCGCCACCGCCCAGACGACCGGCAACAGCCAGCCGATCCCCTGGGGCCCGTGGTCGCGAAACGCGGACTACTACTGGGAGGGCGTCCTCATCTGGCTGGATGCCGACACGCTGATACGCTCCCGGACGGCCGGGCAGCACTCGCTCGACGACTTCGCCAAGGCCTTCTTCGGGATCGACGACGGAAGCTACGGGACCGTGACCTACACCTTCGAGGACATCGTGAAGGCTCTGAACGACGTCATGCCCTACGACTGGACGGCGTTCCTGCGCTCGAGGCTGGATGGCCACGGCCCGGGGGCTCCCCTAGACGGTATCAAGCGGGGTGGCTACCGGCTTGTCTACACCGACCAAGAGTCCCCCTTCTACCACAGCGGAGAGAAGCCGTGGGAGACCACGGACTTCGATTTCTCGCTGGGGTTCGTGGTCGACAAGGAGGCCACGCTGGCCGGCCTCGTGTGGAACGGACCCGGCTACACAGTGGGGCTGACCGACGGGACCAAGCTGATCGCCGTCAACGGTCTCGCCTACAAGGGCGACAGGCTGAAGCAGGCGATACGGGAGGCGGCAAAGCCGGGGGCGGCACCGATCAGCCTCCTCGTGAGGAAGGGCGACCGGTTCTCGACCGTAAGTCTGGATTATCATGGTGGTCTGCGCTACCCGCACTTGGAGCGCATAGAGGGCACGCCGGGCCTCCTGGATGACATTCTCGCCCCAAGGCAGTAGGGGCGTTCAGTTGCCGCCTACCGCAGATAGGATTCCAGGCAGTCGTCGAGCGCCGCGAGGCTCTCGGCCGAGAGCTGCCCGATGGCTCCGAGCAATCGACCCTTCTTGACCTGTCGAATCCCTGGGATAACGGCATAGCTTTCCTTGCCGGCAACGCTTCCAACAGCAAGACGCAGCGGCAAAATCTCGGGAGCAATGCTGGATGTAGGCACGACAACCACGGTCGTGAGCACCTCATTGTGCGCGGTGCTGGACACTACGATGCTGGGTCGCACCTTGCCCATCTCCGGGACAACGGGGTCGCGCAGATCCACCCAGACTACAGTGCCACGCTTCACGGTTTCCGGGGCTCTACCTCATCCACCAGCGGGGCCGACTCCCATTCCTCAATCGCCGACTGTTCATCCGGGTTTTCCCGCAGGAACTGCTGATAGACGACGGCCGACGCCCGGTGCTCGCGCGCCCTGTATTCCCTCTCGATCAATTCCCGGACATATCCAGAGATGCTTTTGGTCCTCGGCTTCAGTGTCGTGACCTTCTTCACCAAATCCGACTCTAGCTTGATGGTAGTCGCAGGCATACCACGTAGGTATACTTGAGGTATGATACGTTAAGACCCCTCTTGGCCCCCGATTGAGGCGCATAACACCGATCTCGCATCGGCCCAGACGTTCTCACGGGTTAGGGCTACGTCTAGCCGACGTGATGAGGTTCGAGTGCCGCGTGGACGGCGCCTGCCAGAGAGTGGATGCTCATGGGCTTGATCAACACCTGAAGGATTCCCGCAGCGTCGATCTGGTCTTGGCCAAGCGCCAGGCTGTAACCCGTCAGGAGGACAACGGGCAATTCGGGCCGGATTTGCCGGATCTGCGTTGCAAGGAAGACGCCCGACATTCCGGGCATAGTCTGGTCAGTTAGTACAAGCGCGAACCGCTGCGGATCGGCGCGCACAAGGGCGAGCGCATCCGCTGGACGCGTGGTGACCTCGACCTCGTAGCCGAGCGCGGTCAGAGACTTCTTGCCCAGTTGGGCTAGCAGCTCCTCGTCGTCGACGAACAAAATGCGTTCGCCATTGCCGATTGGGACTGGGTCTCCGTCCTCGCCAATCTCGCTGGCCTCTCCGGCGTGCTCCGGAAAATACAAGTGGAACACCGTGCCCTCGCCAGGTTGGCTGTAGACGGTGACAGCTCCGTCGTGTGAATCCATGATGCCGAGCACCACCGACAGTCCGAGGCCCGTGCCCTCCCCAAGCGGCTTGGTCGTGAAGAACGGCTCAAAAATCCGCCGCTGCGTCGCCGGATCCATCCCGATGCCGGTGTCGCTGACGGACACGCGAGCATAGAGGCCGGGCCTGAGACGGGACTGCGTTGCGGCTTGGGACACGTCGACCGGGCACCTCTCGAGCGTTATCTTGAGGGTACCAGGGCTGCCCTTCATTGCATGCAGTGCATTGGTCCCGAGATTCATGAGGACTTGGTGGATCTGGGTCGCGTCGGCGAGCACCGCGGGCGCATTGGTCGCAAGTGAGATGTCGAACTCGATCGTCGAGGGGATGCTCGCACGCAACAGCTTGATCGTCTCGGCCACGACAGGGCGCAGTTGGATGAGCCGCCGTTCCACCCGTTCCTGCCTGCTGAAGGTGAGAATCTGCCGCACAAGGTCGGCGGCGCGGCTCGACGCCTTCAGGACCGCGTCGAGGTACTCGCGAACCTGGTCGTTACCTTCCAGGACCATCTGGGACAGCTCGGTGTAGCCGTTGATGGATGTGAGGATATTGTTGAAGTCGTGGGCGATGCCGCCTGCCAGCGTCCCGATGGCTTCCATTTTCTGTGTCTGGCGCAGCTGTTCCTCCAGGTTGCGATATTTCGTGGTGTCCTCGGCCACGCCGACCCAGCGCCTGATCACTCCTGCGGCATCGCGAACAGGAAAGGCACGTTCACGGATCCAGCGCTCCGTCAAATCCGGTCTGACAATGCGGTATTCCTCATCATATTTCCCCTTGATTGTCTTGGATTCCATGGCACGTGTCACGCGATCTCGGTCATCGGGGTGAACCGCATCGAGCCACATGTTGGGACTTTCATAGGCACTCTGGCACGTGAGGCCCCAAATTTTCTCATAGGCCGGGCTAATGTAGAGTTTTTTGGCCTCGTCCGGCACGGCGATCCATAGGGCCTCATCAATGTTTTCCGCCAGCTCGCGAAACCTTGTTTCACTCTCACGAAGCGCTTCCATGGCCTGCTTGCGGTCGGTGATGTCGCGGAGAATCCTCGAGACCCCTACAATCCTCCCACTGGAGTCCTTGATCGGTGAGATTGTGACAGCGACGTCGAAGCGTTGGCCGTTCTTTCGGATTCTGACAGTCTCAAACCGGAGGGTTATTTCGCCCCTGGCGAGGCCGGGCATTCTCTCGTCCTCTTCATGGCAGCGATCGGCCGGAAAGAGCAGATTGAGGGGTCGGCCGATGATCTCCGACGCCGTGTAGCCGAACATTCGCTCGGCAGCTGGATTCCAACTTAGTATATTTCCATCCAAGGACTTGCCTATGATCGCATCGCCCGAATTCTCGACGATGGCCGCCAGGGTCCTGATGTTGTGGTCCTTGTCCTTGCTCGCGGTGATGTCGTGGGCCATGACGATGACGCCGATCACTTTCCCCTTCTCGTTGCAGACGGGCACCTTGTCGGTACGAACCCACAGTTCTCTGCCGTCGGGGCCCAGCAGTTGCTCAACGATCCCCAGCTTGGGGACGCCCGAGCGTATGACTTCCAGGTCATCCCAATTGTATTTGGCATATTCCTGGGGATAGATCTCGATCGACGGCTTTCCCTCGATCTCCTCGACGGTCCTTCCGGCGGCGTCCGCGGCTCTCTGATTGACCCGAATGATGACGTCTTGCGTGTCCTTGAACCAGATCATGGCGGGCATCAGGTCAAAGAGCACGCGAAGTTCGGCCTGCTGCCTGCGGAGTGTCTCCATTCCCTCCATCCGCTCGGAGATGTCCTGCAGGGCCCCCTGGATTCGCCGGATGCATCCCTTCGCGTCGCGCTCGACCACGCCGATGGCGCGCACCCAGACTCTCCGGCCCTTGGCTGTTATGATCTGAAGTTCAACGTCGAACGGGGTTCCATCCCGGACGCACGCCTCAAAGATCGACTTGATGAATTCGCGGAATTCCGGCGCATAGAAGTTTAGGCCCTCCTCGACCGTCAGAATGGATCCCGGCGGAAGCTCATGGATGGCGCATGTCTCCTCCGACCACGTTAGTCTTAGCTCGGGCAACTCCACGGCCCATGCACCCAAGCGGCCGAGCTTCCCGGCCAATGCAAGATGCGCAGCATATGCGCGGCGACGTGCAAAATCTCTCTCGGCTTCAAAGAGCGCGAGGGCCACGACGACGAGAGCGAGAGAGCTTCCTCCGACAATGATCTCCCTGGCCGTGACGCTGTCACGCTTCGCCTCGGACTCGCGCTGCTCCAAGAGAACCTTCTCGGAGGTCTCCATCTCGCCTACAAGCACACGAATCCGGTCATGAAGCTTCTTTCCTATGCCGGTGGCCGTCGCAGCCTGTCCCAATGCGAATCCCCGGCTCCTTCGGATTTCAATCTCTTCTGCCAATCGAGCCATTCGCTCGTGGACAGCCGGCACCAGGGTGTCCAGCCGGCGCTGTTGCTCTGGATTGTACGCGATGAACTTGCGCAGGGACTTGAAATCCCCCTCAATGTGGCCGCGCGCCTCATAGTAGGGCGCAAGATAGGACTCATCCCCGACTATGGTGAAACCGCGCTGCGCTGTCTCGGCATCGGTAACCCGCGAGAGCACAAGGCGGAGTGTCGAAATTGTCTCTGCGGTGTATCTCGACCACTCCTCCACTTGGTCGAGCCGGCTAACGCTGCGATAGGATGTAAGTCCGATTATTCCCAGGCAAATGACGGTGAGCAGAAATGCGACCCGCACCTTCCGCTTGGCGTAGGGTCTGTATGTCGCGAATTCGTCGAAGGAAAAGAGTCTTCTGAAGAGGTTCATCGCTTGTGGACTCGCGCCCGGTCGGGTCGTTGAATCTGTAGGTCGGACCAGGTTATTCAGCCGATAGTGCCTGCTCAGACGGGTTCCTGGCTGAATCCGGGTCCCGGTGGCGCGCCACCAGATATCCACCGACTCACTCGCCTCGAATCACGTACTAAGTGGCGCGATGGGGAGTCAAATGGATCGGAATATATCGGCCTTTTGCCGCCCGGTTGGCGGTGGAATCATTCGCGCAAGATTAGGCGCTAATCGGAGGCCCTGAAATGGGGTGTTTGCCTACCTGAAGTTAACCCATACGTGCTCCCAAACTCAAATGGAGGGACCCTTGA
>Ga0265319_1000692_pt1 | contig 21966 bp, 17 predicted proteins | sample 4824metaG_FD_192443 | JGI IMG/M metagenome (GOLD analysis project Ga0265319, IMG submission 192443) | Rhizosphere microbial communities from Carex aquatilis grown in University of Washington, Seatle, WA, United States - 4-8-24 metaG | ecosystem: Host-associated > Plants > Roots > Rhizosphere >...
TCCTGCGCAGCGGCGCGGTGCTCGATGACCAGGACGGCGACGCACGTTCCAGCGTTCAGCTCCTCGAAGGGAGCGCCTATCTGACCGTTGGTGACACCGAAACACAGCTTGACGAAGGCGACCTGGCGGTGATCGACGCCGGGCGGCCGTGGGCGTTCCGGGCGACATCCGACTGTGCCCTGCTGCTCACGTTGGCCTGGCCGCGCGAAAAAGCCGGCGTCTAGCTGTCGCGCGGGCCCTGCCCAGGGTCGGAATCCCGCTCATGCCTCCCGGTTTGCAGCCGATGCACAACTTTGCAGCCGCGCGACGTTTGGAGCCTATCGCCAGGCTCTATCGCGATCCTGCAGACCGTTCCATGCCTTCCAAACCCGGCTTGGCGCGCCAGACGGCGGACCTCGACCGTTCGCGTGTCTTGATTCGGCGGTTTCGCTGGCTTCCAAACGTGGTGCCAGCCGCCAATTCCGGTGGGTCGGTGAGAAGTTGTGCATCGGCTGCAAATCGGGGGTCGCGAAGGTGCCGCGCTGTCTGGCGACGCTAACCTGACGCGCTGATGTCGCTCGAGACGTACAACAGGAAGCGCGACTTTGGCAAGACGCCGGAGCCGGCCGGCGAACTGGGCCCCGGCCAGCCGCCGCCAGAGGGTCGGCGGTTCGTCGTCCAGCGCCACCGCGCGACGCGGCTCCATTACGATTTCCGGCTCGAGATCGATGGCGTGCTCATGTCGTGGGCCGTGCCGCGCGGTCCCAGCCTGAACCCCGCGGACAAGCGCATGGCCGTCCACGTCGAGGACCATCCCCTCTCCTACTTCGACTTCGAGGGCGTCATCCCCAAGGGCGAATACGGCGGTGGCGACGTCATCGTCTGGGACTGGGGCACGTTCGAGCCGGAGGAGACCGACGACCCGGGCAAGGCCGTGGCCAAAGGAGAGCTGAAGTTCCGCCTCTACGGCGAGAAGCTCAAGGGCCGCTTCACGATCGTCAGGACGCGCGGCTACAACGCGGGCCAGGACGACTGGCTGCTCATCCACAAGAAGGACGACGACGCGGATCCCAACTGGAACGTGGACGACCATCCCCGCTCGGTCAAGACCGGGCGGACGAACGACGAGGTCAAGGAGGGCCGCGACGCCGTCTGGGACAGCCGCGCGCCGGCAGAGAAGGCAAGCATCGACCTATCCGGCGCGCGCGACGCGGCACTGCCGGATTGGATCGAGCCGATGAAGGCAACGTCGGCGGACGCGCCGTTCGACGACCCGGACTGGTTCTTCGAGGTCAAGCTCGACGGCTACCGCGTCGAGGCCGTGGTCGACGGCCGCAAGGTCCGCCTCTTCACGCGCAACAAGCAGGACGCTGCGCGCTACTTCCCCGATCTCGCCGCGGCGCTGCCGACCTGGATCAAAGCCAGCCAGGCGATCGTCGACGGCGAGGTAGTGGCGCTCGACCGTGAGGGCAACCCACAGTTCTCGCTGCTCCAGGATCGTGCCGGGATGGGCCGTTTCGGGCCGCGCGGAGCGGGCGACGGCAAGCAGGCCACGGACGCGGACGACTTCGTCGCGCCGGTCGTCTACTACGTCTTCGACCTGCTCTACCTCGACGGCCAGACACTCGTCGACGTCCCGCTCGAGCAGCGCAAGCACCTGCTACGCACGGTCCTGCGCAAGCACCCCACTGTCCGCTACGGCGCGCACGTCGAGGCCGACGGCACGATGTTCTTCGAGCTCATGAAAGAGCGCGGCCTGGAGGGCATGATCGCCAAGCTCAAGACCAGCCGCTACGAGCCCGGGCGCCGCTCGAAGGCATGGCTCAAGGTCAAGATCAGGCGCGAGCAGGAGGTGATCGTCGTTGGTTACGAGCCGGGCAAAGGCGCCCGGGCGGACCTCGGCTCGCTCATCCTCGCCGTCCACGAGGACAAGGAGCTGCGCTACGTCGGCGAGGTCGGCAGCGGCCTCGACCAGCGCACGATCCACCAGCTGAAAGTCGAGCTCGACGCCCACCGCGTGGATGAGCCGCCTGTCGTCAACCCGCCACGCATCAAGGGCGCGGTATGGTCGGAGCCGCGCCTCGTCGTCCGCGTCGAGTTCAGCGAATGGACCGCCGACGGCTACCTGCGCCAGGCCGCCTACAAGGGCCTGGAGATCGGCAAGGGTCCGAAGTCGGTGGTCCGCGAGCGCCCGATTTCGACGGCCAAGGCGACGCAGGCAGCCGAGCGCGAAGCGGAGGCGCCGGTGAGGGCACCGATCACCAGCACGGTGCCCTCGGGCGACCTGTCGGCCACTGCCGAGGAGATGGCCGCGCTCGAAGCGCTGGGCAAGGAAGGCAGCTGGTCGGTCGGTGGCCGCACGATAAGCCTGTCCAATCTCGACAAGGTGCTTTTCCCCGGCGGGCCAGCGGGCGGGCCGTACACGAAACGCGACCTCATCCGCTATTACGTGACGATCGCGCCGGTCCTTCTGCCCTACCTGCGCGAGCGCGCCGTCAACCTGTGGCGCTGGCCCGACGGCGTCACCGGCAAGAGCTTCTGGCAGAAGCAGATCCCCTCGTACACGCCGGAGTGGATCAAGCGCTGGGATTACCCGGAAGCGGGCTCATCGGAGTCGCACACCTACATCGTCGCCGACAGCGTCGCGACGATGGCCTGGCTGGCCAACCACGCGACCATCGACGTCCACCCCTGGACCTCGCGCATCGATGCGTACCGCACGCCGACATACGCGCTGATCGACATCGACCCAGGCGAGAAGACGACGTGGGACGACGTGCTGACGATCACGCGCCTGTACCAGGCGGCGCTCGATCACCTCAAGGTCACCGGCCTGCCCAAGGTGACCGGCAAGCGCGGTATCCAGATCTGGGTCCCGATCAAGCCCATCTACACCTACCGCGAGACGAGCGACTGGGTCGAGGCCCTTTCACGTGCTGTTGGTGCGGCCGTGCCAAAGCTGGTGTCGTGGGACTGGGCCAAGGCCTCGCGCGGCGGCCTGGCGCGTCTCGATTTCACACAGAACGCGGTCAACAAGACGCTCGTGGCGCCGTATGCCGTGCGGCCCGTCGCCGACGCCGCCGTTTCGGCGCCGATCAAGTGGGACGAGCTGGACGATCCGGACCTGCGCCCGGGACGCTGGAACATCGAATCGATCCTGCCCCGGGTGGCCGAGCAAGGCGACCTGTTCGCGGCCGCGCTCGAGATCGCCCAGGAGCTGCCGCCCATCTCGTAGCGAGTCAGCTCCGCCCTGGTGGCGCGCGGCGTGGTGTGTATCCTGCCGCGACTGGGGAGGACGCCCGCTGCGATGCACGAGGTCAGGGAAACGGCCGTCACGGGTTCTCGCACGCAAGCCCGTCGCGCTCCTTCCGCGCGCCGCGCCCCGGCCGCCCAGATCCTGGCCCAGCAGGCGGCGATCGCCCAAATCGGGCAGCGCGCGCTCGAGGAGCTGTCGCTCGCTGAGCTGCTCACCGAGACGTGCCAGCTCGTCAGGCAGGTACTCGAGGCACGGCTCGTCTCGATCACACGGCTCTCGGATGACCGAACGCAGCTGACGATCGTCGCCGGCGAAGGCTGGCGGGCCGGTGTGGTCGGAGTGCAGACGCTGGGCACCGGGTCGGAATCGCAGGCCGGACTGACGCTTTCCTTTGGCGAGCCGGTAATCGTTCCCGACTACCTGCTGGAACGGCGCTTCAAGGTCATCCAGTCGCTCCTCGACAACGGGGCACGGTCCGGCATGACGGTGCGCATCGGCGGCGCCGACGCGCCGTACGGCACGCTGGGTGTATTTGCCAGCCGGCCTGACGCGTTCTCGAGCGACGGCGCGCACTTCCTGCACGCGATCGCCAACATTCTTGGCGCGGCCGTGCACAGGCTCGAGATCGAGGAGCAGCTGCGCGCGTCGCGCGACCAGCTTGCGGCCATCGTCTCGTCCATTGACGAAGGCATCACCGTCCAGGACCACAAGGGGCTGTTGTTCGCCAACGACGAGGCCGCGCGGCTGAGCGGCTATGCCTCCGCCGCGGAGTTCCTGGCCGCCCCGAACGTGATCCGCCAGTTCGAGATCATCGACGAGGACGGCCAGCCCTACCCCGTCGACAACCTGCCCGGCCGGCGCGCGCTGCGCGGCGAGGATTCCGGTGAGGTGACCCTGCGTTTCCGCTTCGAGCCAACCGGCACGACCCATTGGGCGTCTGTGCGCGCGACTGGGATTCGCGATGGCGGCGGCCGGGTGACGCACGTCATCAACACGTTTCGCAACATCAGCGACGAGCGCTGGCAGCGCGAGGCGCGCGAGTACATGACCGATGCCGTCGCCATCCTGTCGTCGACCCTCGACACGCACGAGGCGGCGCAACGCCTGGCCGACCTGTCGGTCCCGCGCTTCGCCGACTACTGCACCGTGACTCTGCTCCAGCCCGATCGGTCGATCCAGCTCGTCGCACTGGCGCACGCCAATCCCGAGCGTGTTGAGCTCGTTCGGCGCCTGGAGAAGACGCTGCCACCGACCGACCCCGATGCTCCGACAGGCGTCGCGCGAGTGATCCGCGAGGGGACTGTTGACATGGGCTCGGTGACGCCCGAGATGATCGACGCGGCTCCGGCAACCGACGAACAGAAGCGCATGGTTCACCAGATCGAGCTCAGCTCGTACGTGACCGTGCCGCTCAGGGGCCGCGCCAGGCCGATCGGTGCCCTCACGCTGGCCATGGCGGAGTCCGGGCGCAGGCTGGGCAAGCGCGAGCTGGCGCTCGCAACGGAGCTCGGCGAGCGCGCCGGCATCGCGCTCGAGAACGCGCAGCTCTACCAGTCGGCAGATGCCCGGCGGGCGGAGCTCGACGCGGTCCTCGCCGCGCTGGCTGAGGCCGTGCTCGTCTTCGATCCTGCCGGAAAGCTGCGCCTGGGCAACGAGGCAGCGACGCGCCTGTTCGACGGCCGCGTCCCCGGCACGCTCGACCAGCTGTGGCAGCGCGCGGGCGGCCGGCCGCACGGGCACGACGCGAGTGCGACCGACGGCGACCTGCGCGACGGCCTGCCGATGGAGATCGAGCTCGACCGACACGGACGCTGGCTCGAGCTGCGCACCTTCCAGGCGCCAACCGGCGGCGGGGGGAGCGGCGACGGCGCGCGAGGCAGCGCCAGCGCGGCGGACTCGCCGACCGTCGTCGTGCTGCGCGATGTGACCGACGCGCGCGCCGCGCGCGCGGCGCGCGACGCGTTCATGGGCGTGCTGTCGCACGAGCTGCGCACGCCGGTCACCACGATCTACGGCGGCAGCGAGCTGCTCGAGCGCGACCTGGGCGACGAGCGCCGTCGGGAGGTGATCGCGGACATTCGCGCCGAGTCAGAGCGGCTGGCACGCCTCGTCGAGGACCTGCTCGTCATGACTCGCGTCGAACGGGACATCGTCGAGATTGCGGACGAGCCCATCCTGCTCCAGCACCTTCTCGCGTCAGTGATCAATGCCTTTGCCGCGCGCTCGCCCGGAGCGAGCATCAGGCTGCGGACCGCGGACCGCCTGCCGGCGGTCCGCGGCGACGCGACCTACGTCGAACAGGTCGTGCGCAACCTGCTGACCAACGCGATGCGCTACGGCGATGGCATGGCCCAGGGCATCGAGGTCACGGCAGAGGAGTCAGTCGGCGGGTCGAACGAGCCGGACAGCGTTGTGGTCCGCGTCCACGACAACGGCCGCGGCCTCGGCGGAGAAGAGCCGGACAAGCTGTTCGAGCTGTTCTACCGCTCGTCGAGCGCTCGCTCGGTGCCCGGCGGCGCCGGCATCGGCCTGTTCGTGTGCCACAACCTGATCGAAAAGATGGGCGGCCGCATGTGGGCAAGCGAGCGCCCAGAGGGCGGGGCGGAGTTCGCCTTCTCGCTCCCCGTGATCGACTCGGACGCCCTCAGCTAGTCGCCGCGGCCGGCGCGTCTTCTGCCAGGACCTGCTCGGCCGCCGTCTGGATCTCGGCCATCCTCGCGCCCACCTGATCGAGCTCCTCGTTCGAGAAGACGTTAGCGGCACATCGTGAACATCTCGATGTCTTCTCTTGCTCGATGTAGTGCTTGATGTTCTCCCACGCGACGGTGAACTTCGGCTCCCACTGTTCGTCGGTGACGGGTGTCTTCTCGAGTTCCTCTAGGGAGAGGAGTTCGACGATGTGGTGCGCCTCGAGCGTGAGATCCTTCGACTTGGGGTTGTCCTTGAGCTCCCGATAGAGAACCTGCTGTCCCATCGATTCGTGGGCGACCATCGTCCCTCTCAAGCGTGGGGAGATCCGGTGTCTGTCTTCTCGGCGCGACTCCGGCGCTCCTTTCTACTACAAGGATTCGGGCAATAACATCCACATACGTGGAATGATGTTCGCTGCGCGCGCCGATGGCAGCGCGTGTTCTGCCGAGAATTGGAATCGCATGGCAAACCAATTGACAATGGCAATCGACCATTGATGGCAGCCTCGGCAAGGGATGGTTATGCCGTATGAGTTTCTGTTATGCGCTTGCTTGGTCGCTCCAGACGCCCGTCACGGTCCAGACCGACCGGGGCCCGCAGTTGCGTTCTGATAGGAACCTAATGGGGGCGTGCTCGTGGCCGATCCGGCCAGGGACTGGAACTGACGGACCGACGACTTTGGGCGATTTCCACCGAGCTCGCCACTTGTTTGACCCTAAGGGGTCGATGCGCGTTCATCCCCGAGGATGTGGCCCAGGGCGGCGGCGCGCGCTGGCGTTGGCAGTGCTCGCCACGTTGTCCTTGATCGCTCCTGGCTGCTCCGCCGCGAGCGGGCCTGTCGCCCTTCAGACCTACACACATTCGGTCGCCACTTGTGAATTACTGCCTGTGCGCGGCGTGCTCGTAGCCGATCTTAGCTGGGGGCTGGCACTTATGGGAACCGACGAAGCGGGCAATTCGCACCAGTATGGTGTCGTATGGCCATACGGTTACTCCGCGCGCCGTGACCAAACCATCTTGCTCCTTGATCCAGCCGGCAACGTCGTGGCACGAGAAGGCGACAAGGTAGTGCTTGATGCCGTGCGCCAGGACCCCCTATATCCCTGTGCGGACATACAGGTCGTCCAGAACTAGGTTTCGATTTTCCGGATTCGGCGATTACGCATCGAGACCAGCGATCGCGAACGGCGTCTTGTACGTCGCCATCCCGGGGTCGTAACCAGGCCAACTCGAAGCTGCTCGCTCTCGCAGCGAGCTCCGGCACGGACGGCGGTTAGGCGTGGCGCGGGCGTCCACGACAGGAACGATCAGGTTCCGCGGCGCGAGGCTCAAGGCCAGTGGCACGACCTACACCTCCGCCGCGTCGGGCATGTCGTGCAGCGCGAGAACCGGGCTGCCGACCAACCACAGCACGCTGCACAGTGCTCCGATCGAGGCCACGAACAACGTCTCGCGGACACCGATCGTGGCCCCCAGCGCGCCACCTACGAGCGCGCCGATCGGCCGGATACCCATGTTGATGAAGCGCCAGCTTCCGACGACGCGGCTCCGAATTCGCTGCGGCGTGCGTGCCGGAATGATGCCGCCGGCGTTGATGTCCAGGATCATGACGCCGAAGCCGCCGATCAGCTCTGAGGCAAACACCATCGCGACCACGAACGCTATCGGCCAACCGGGTTGGGTCAGCGGCACGAGGATGAAGCTCACCGGGAAGAGAGCAAGGCCCAGCGCATAGCCGCGACCGACGCCGATCCGGCGGCCTATGCGCGCCGCGACGATGGCGCCACCGACACCCCCGACTGCGCCCGCGCCGAGCACCACACCGAGTAGCCCCGGATCAAGGCCCAGGAAGGTCGTTGCATAGAGCACGAACAGCGCCTGGAAGGCATAGCTGAAGAAGTTGACCGTGGCCACAGACGCGAGTGCGCTGCGCATGACGCTGTCGCCGGCCAGGAAGCGCAGCCCGGAGGTCAGCCGGGCGCGGATCGATTCGGTCACGTGCTCGATCGGCGGCTCAGGTACGCGCACGCGCGTCAGAAACAACGCCGAGAAGAGGAAGGAGGCCGCGTCGACGAGCATCGCAATCGGCGCGCTGGCGAGCTGGATCAGTGCGCCTCCAATCGACGGGCCCGCAACAGCGGCCAGGGACCGGCTGCCGTTGAACATCGAGTTCGCCGTCAGGTACTCCTCGCGCTCGACGACGCTGACGTACTGCGTGCTCCACGAGATGTCGAAGACGACGCCGAGGGTGCCGGCGACGAAGGTCGTGGCAAACAGCTGGGTCAGCGTCAGGCCGTGGAGCACAAAGGTAACGGCGACGCTGGCGATGACCAGCGCTCTGCACAGGTCGGCCGCGATCATCAGCCGGCGCCGGTTGTGGACGCGGTCGAGCCAGACGCCGGCGGGCAGCGCGAAGAAAAGGTTCGGGAGCAGACCGGCCGCGGTCAGCAGGCCCATCTGGTCGGGGCTCGCGCCCAGGACCAGGACGGCAATGATCGGAACGGCGAGGAAGGTGACCTGGTCGCCGAAGACCGAGATCGACTGGCCGATCCAGAGGTTGCGGAAGGGCGCGCGGCGGATGATCGGCGGCAGCAGCGTCGGGATCGACGACCCCCCTTGTTAGACTGAAGTGGCTCGCTGGCGAGTGGCCAAACGGTAAGGCACCTGACTCTGGATCAGGGGATTCAAGGTTCGAATCCTTGCTCGCCAGCCAACTCCCTAGAGCCCCAGCTCCTCCGAAGCCATGGCCGTGCCCTGAACGCGCGCGGCGATCTTCGCGAACGCGATGTCGCGTGACGTCGAGTTGTCGTCCCCGAAAGGCGAGAAGCCGCAATCGTCGGTCGTGCCCAGGTGGTCCGCATCGATGTATTCCAACGCCTCAACGATGCGATCGCGCACCTCTTCGGGCGTCTCGATCTCGATGTTGATCGGATCAGTGACGCCGACAAACACGCGACGATCACCGATGTTCTGCCGCGCCAGGGCTCGAAGTGCCGCAGGACGGTTCGACTCTCCCGCGAGCTCGACATAGAAATTGCCTACGTTCATGCGGAAGAGCGCCGGCAGCAGCGCCTCGTAGGGAATGTCGGCGCTGTGCGTCGAATCCTGGTCGCCGCCTGGGCAGCTGTGCACGCCCACCCGCCTACGCTCGTCGGCGGTCAGCTGGTCCACGACCCGATTGTTGAGATCGACGAACGAGTTCAGCAGGCCGCCCGTCGGATCGAGCTTGAGCGACAGGCGCGCCTCCGTGAAGTCGATCTGGACGATCGCGCCACGGGCGAGGCACTCCTTCATCTCTGAGGTGGCCTCGCGGATCAGGTCCTCGATGAACTCGTCGCGCGGGTAGTCGGGCAGGCCGTCCGAGGGATACATCAGGCTGACCGCTGAAGCCGAGATCACAGCCTGCTTGAGCTGCGCCTTCGTCAACGGCCGTGCCGCGTCGAGATAAGCCGACGCCTTTGTCGCATAGTGGAACGGGCCGCCTGTGATGAGCGGCAGCTGGCGGGTATGGCCGTCCTCGAATGGGATCGTGACCCCACCCGGACGGATGTTCGCGAGGCCGTCGACCGGGTACGTCGCGAAGCTTTGCTTGCGCATTTCGCCGTCGGTTACGACGGACGACCCCGTCTGCTCGAAGCGCCGCAACGTGTCGCCAACCGCGTCTTCGAACTGGGTTTCGAGCTCGGCGCTCGACATCTGGCCTGCGGCCGCGGCGTTCACCGCATCCTGGAGAGCCTTGGGCCGTGGAAGGCTTCCGATCGGTTCAGTAGGCAGTTGCATGACGAGATGCTAGCTTCGCGCCGGCATTCAGCCCTTGATCGCCCCGCCCAATCCGCCTCCATTCAGGAACAGCCGTTGGAAGATCAGGAACAGGAAGATCGGGAAAATGGTCGAGATGGCCAGGGCGGCGATGAACACCCCGAGATCCGTCGTGGACTGAAGAGTGGGCAACCGGACCGACAACGGCTGAAGGTTGGGGTCCCGAATGACAAGCAGTGGCCAGAGATAGTCCTTCCAGGTAGCAATTACCGCGAACACTGAGACGACGCCAAGGATCGGCCGCGACATGGGCAGCACGATCGACCAGAAGAGGCGGAATGGCCCGGCGCCGTCCACGCGCGCCGCTTCGAATATCTCGCGCGGCAAGTGGTCGAAGAAGCGCTTGACCAGAACGATGTTGACCGCGCTCGCCGCGGCTGGCAGCCATATCGCCCAATAGTTGTCGATCAACCGGGCGTGGATCAGCGGCACGTCGACGATCGTGAGGTAGAGGGGCACGAGGAGGACGATCGGCGGCACGAAGAGGGTCGCAATCACCACCATGGTCAGGAACCCGCTGAAACGAGGGCGAAGTACCGACAGGGCGTAGCCGCCAGTGGTCGCGACGACTATCTGGCTCAGCCAAGACCCGCATGCGATGACGACGGTGTTCCACAGGTAGCGATCTATGTGCGTCCGCGACCACGCAGTCGCGAGCTGGCCGAGATCAATTCCGTTGGGCCACAATGCCATCGGCCATCGGATGGTGTCCTGCGTCGGCGTGACGGAGGCCTTCATCATCCACAGCAACGGGCCGAGACCGGCAATGATGAGAAAGAGGAGGGTGACCGCCTGCAGGCCGCGGACCGCCCAACGGATCCGAGGCTGCTGCCACTCCGGACCGGAGATGATCCCCCGCTCCTGCGACGACCAGCCTCGGCGGCGTCGGCCGCGTCGGATTGTGGCGCTCATTGGCTCGTACTCCAGGACCGGGTCAGCCAGTAGTAGCCCGCAGTGAAGAGGGCCAGGAACGCCGCAAGCAACAGGCTCAGCGCGGCTGCCATCCCGTAGTCGCCGCCAAGGCTGTTGGTGAATGCGTAGCGATAGATCAGCAGTAGGACGGTGAGCGTGGCGTTGTTGGGCCCGCCGCCGGTGAACAGGAGCGGTTCCGTGAACAGCTGTGCAGTCGCGATCAACTGGAGGATCAGCGTGACTGCGATCACCGACCGCAGGTACGGCATGGTGATGTTCCGGATCTTCTGCAGGATCGACGCGCCGTCGACATCGGCCGCGTCGTAGAGGTCGGTCGGAACGGACACGAGCGCCGCGAGGTAGATGATCACGGCCGCCCCGGCGTTCGCCCATGTCGCTTCGATGACGATGGACGGCATCGCAGTGCCCGCGTTCTGGAGCCAGGGCATCGGCCCCAACCCGACCCATCCAAGGATGGTGTTGAACACCCCATGTGGCGAGGCGTCGTAGAAGAAACGCCACAGCAGGACCGAGACAACCGGCGGGATCACGACAGGTAGGTAGGCCAGCGCGCTGTACAGCCCGCGGCCGCGGCGGACCTCGCTCATCAGGACGGCGAGGACGATCGGCACCGGGAAGCCGAACAAAAGTGCGAGCAACATGAACCACACCGTGTTGGCGACGGCGATTCCCAGCTGGGGGTCGGCGAGGACACGAGCGAAGTTGTCGAGACCCACCCAGGTTGGCGCGTCGACGAGATTCGTCTTTTGGACGCTCATGACCACGCCGCGCAAGATCGGAAACCAGGCGAAAAGCCCGAAGACGATCAGCATCGGGATCAGAAAGACAAACGTGCTCACGCTGTCCCGGGTCAGGCGCAGTCGTCGGTGGCGAAGCGCTTTTCGTGTCGTTGGCAAGGCGTCAGCGTGGGAGCTCATCGAGTCCCTTTCCGGCGTGCTCCGCGCCGAAATGTTGCGGGCCCCGGCGCATCCGGGGCCCGCAGGAGGATAGGAGCGTACTTAGTTCGCGGGCGCGTCGAGGATCGTCTGCACGTCCCCGTTCGCCTTGCTGAGCAACGTATCGATGTCGGCGTTCTGGTCGGTGAGCACCGCCTGCACGACAGGGTCGAGAGCCGCGTAGAGATCCTGTGTGTGTATCGCCGGTTCGTTCACGAGCGGCTGATCGAAGATCTTCGACGTGAACGGCGTCATTTGATTGGTTGGCACATTGATGTAGTCCTTGATCCACTGCTGGGAGGCGTCGTACGTGGCCTTGTCGAAGACCGGCAGTGCCGGGACGCCGACAGGCTGGTTGTTGGCCTGCAGGGCCTTGGCGTCGGCAACGGCGCCATCCTGCGTCAGCAGCTTCTGCATGTAGTAGAAGTCGATCCACTTCACGGCAGCGTCGCGCTGTGCGTCCGTCGTCACGACGTTGACGGCAGCGAGGGTGCCACCGCCCAGGACTCCGGCGTCCGTTCCCTCGAGGGGGATGACGGTGATGCCGTAGTCAGCGGGGTTGAGATTGTTGTTCTGGACCATCGCGGTGTACAGGTCCGATCCGCCGGTGAACATGCCGATCTGGCCGGCGGCAAATGCCTGGTTGATCGTTCCCCACGCGTAGTCGAATGTTGAGCCCATCGAGTTGTCCGTCCAGCGCATTGCCTGGAGGCGCTGAAGCGCGGCCTTGGTCTGCGCGTTGTTGACGGTCGCCGTGACCTTGCCGTCAGCGTCGACGGTCTCCATCCGCCCACCCAGGGCGTACGTCGACGTCGTCAGCTGCCAGCCGCCGGTGTTCTCGGTGGCCATCTCGGCGTAGCCCGCGACGCCATCCTTTTCGGCAATCGTCTTGGCATCGGCAGCGATCTCGTCCCAGGTGGTCGGCGGGCTGTTCGGGTCCAGACCGGCCTGGGTGAACAGCGTTCGGTTGTAGGTCAGTGACATTCCATACGCTGCGATCGGCACGGCCCAAATCTTGCCATCTTGGTCCTGGCCATTCACGATCACGTTGGGATTGAACTTGCTGGCGTAGCCGAGTGCCTGAACCCGCCCGTCGATGTTCACGATCTGGTGCTGGGCGATCAGGCCCTTGCCATCGGTGAACGGAATTGTGAAGACGGTCGGCAGGGTGCCGGCCGCCAGCGCGGCGGTAAAGGTCGGGGCCGTCCAGTTGTACTCCTGGGGCTCAACCGTGATGCCCGGGTACGTCGCCTCGAATTCAGCGATCTGTTCGTTCAGCGCGTCGACAGCCTCCTGGGTTGCGCCGGGGCGCAGAACCCCGACTGTGATCGTCACCGGTGGCTGGGCGACTGCCGTCGGAGTTGCCGCTGTCGGCGCGGCCGTCGCGGGCGCCGCCGTAGCCGGAGCCGCCGTTGCCGGTGCCGCCGTGGCGGGCGCCGCCGTGGCAGGCGCGAGACTCGGCGACGGGGCCGCCGAGCCGCATGCGCCGGTGATTGCGATTATCCCGATCATCGCCCCGACGCCAGTCAAGCGGCCGGGTGTCCTTCTGAGCATTGCCTTCGCTCCTCTTCATCCACTCAAATCATTGACGGTGCGGCTCGCGGACGTGCTCATTCCATCCGCATCGCTCCTTCACGCCACCACGCGGTGGCGTCGGGCGGAAGTTCGCCATCGACAAGCTCTGCGCTCGAGAGCAGTAGCTCAGCGTCGTCAGGGACGGAGGTGCCGTCCGGCCCGAAGTTCGTCATCGATACGAAACGGTTGCCGCGGCGGAAGGCCAGGACCGAATCCGGAGATTGCAGCCACGTGAACGACTCGCTGCTCAAGTCCTGGTCGGAGGCCCGGATCTCGAGCGATCGGCGGTACAAGGACAGCATCGAAACTGGATCCGCGGCCTGCGCCGCGACCGTCAACTTCGCCCATCTCTGGGGCTGCGGCAGCCACGGCGGGCTGGTCTCACCCCGGGGGCTGAATTCGAATGGCGGCCGCGCACCTGACCACGGCAGCGGCACGCGACAGCCGTCGCGCCCGGGGTCGACCCCCTCCGACCGGAAGTACATGGGGTCCTGGCGCTGGTCGTCTGGAAGATCCTCGACCTCGTCGAGCCCGAGTTCGTCGCCTTGGTAGATGTAGAGCGAGCCGGGCAGCGCGGCCACGAGCAGGGCGGCTGCACGCGCCCGCCGAGTCCCGAGGGCGAGGTCCGTCGGTGTGTCGCGTCGCTTCGAGAGGAAGGCGAACGACGAGTCCGTCCGGCCGTATCGCGTGACCGGCCTGGTCACGTCGTGGTTAGAAAGAAGCCACGTCGCGGGCGCATCGATCGGGGCGTGCGCCGCGCGGGTGAGGTCGATCGAGCTCCGCAGCTCAGTGGCGTCCCAGGGCCGGGAAAGGAAGTCGAAGTTGAATGCCGTGTGGAGCTCGTCCGGTCGCAGATAGCGTGCGAAACGGTCGAGATCCGGAATCCACAGCTCGCCGATAAGGGCCTTGGGGTCGGAGTAGCGATCCGCCACTGCTCGCCACGACCGGTAGATGTCGTGGAGTTCGTCGCGGTCAGTGTTCGGATGCTCGCCGGGGCCAGGGTTCGCTGGAACCTCCGGGAGCTTGGGGTCCTTGACGAGCAGCGCGGCCGAGTCGATACGAATCCCTGCTGCGCCACGGTCGAACCAGAACGCCAGGACCTCCTCGAACTCGCGTCGCACGTCGGGGTGGTTCCAATTCAGGTCCGGCTGCTCGGCGGCAAAGAGGTGCAGATACCAATCGCCGGGCGAGCCGTCGCTCGTGGTGGTCCGAGTCCAAGTCGGCCCGCCGAAGCTGGAGATCCAGTCGGTCGGCATCCTGGCGCCGTCCGGGCCACGCCCCGCATGGAACCAAAAACGGTCGCGCTCCGATGAGCCGGCGCCGGCGGCTAGCGCCGCCTGGAACCAGGGATGTCTGTTGGAGACGTGGTTCGGAACAACATCGACGATGGTTCGAATGCCCAGGGCACGGGCCTCGACGATCAGCGCCTCGGCATCTTCGAGGGTGCCGAACATCGGGTCGATCGATCGATAGTCGGCAACGTCATAGCCTCCATCGGCGAGAGGCGAGAGGTACCAGGGCGTGAACCAGATCGCGTCGACGCCAAGATCACGCAGGTACGGCAGGTGAGTTCGGACCCCGGCGAGATCACCGGTTCCGTCACCGTTGCCGTCAGCAAAGCTGCGCGGATAGATCTCGTAGATGACGGCCGTTCGCCACCATTTGGTGTCCTGACCCGAGGCGACCGAGTCCGCCGAGTCCGCTGAGTCCGCCGTTTCGTCGAGCTGCTGAAGCCCCACTCTCGTCCTCGTTGTCCAGAAGGCACTGTCCGGATTGGCTTCTGCCGGGCAGACGAGAACGTAACATAGTCAACAGATCAACGCAAGAACTTGACAACAACTTGTGAGGCTAGACGTGGGCGCGTGCCGGCCCCGTCGACGACCTGACTACGAGCTCCGGCTCGAAGAGCATCTCGTCGTGATGGACGGTGCCACCCGAGATCTGGTTGACGAGGAGTTCAATGACCAGCCGCCCCATCGTGTCGATGGGCTGGCGCACGGTCGTGAGCGGCGGGTCCATGCAGTTCATCAGCGCCGAATCGTCAAAGCCAATGACACTGACGTCGGCAGGGACGCTCATTCCTGCACGGCGCACGGCCCGGATGGCACCGAGCGCCATCGGGTCGCTGGCGCAGACGATGCCGGTAACGCCGGCGTGCAGAAGACGGGCAGTGGACGCCTGCGCAGCTTCGAGCGAGTAAAGCGAATGCACGATCCGCTCCCGCGTGATCGGATGTCCGGCAGACTGCGCCGCGCGCACCGCGGCGGCCAGCTTGCGACGCGAGGGAATGTGGTCCGAGGGCCCCAAAAGGAGCCCGATGCGAGTGTGTCCGAGGGACAAAAGATGTGCGACGGCCTGCTCGGCGGCACTCGCGTCGTCACACGACACGGTGGGAAAACCAAGTCCGTCGATCGGTGCGTTCACGAGGACAGTCGGCAGCTTCCGAGAGATGAGCCGTTGGTAGTGCTCGTGCGGCGCGTCTGCCTGGGAGTAGAGTCCGCCGGCGAAGACCACGCCCGACACCTGCTGCTGGAGGAGAAGCTCGACGTAGTCCGCCTCCGTTACACCACCGGCAGTCTGGGTGCACAGGACCGGCGTGAAGCCCTGCTGGGCAAGAGCGCTGCCGACCACTTCCGCGAAGGCGGGGAAGATGGGGTTCTGGAGCTCGGGGAGAACGAGCCCGACAAGGCGCGCACGATCGCCACGGAGCTTGGTCGGGCGCTCATAGCCGAGGACATCGAGCGCCGTCAGGATCGCCTCGCGGGTTGTATCCGAGACGCCTGGCTTGCCATTCAGCACCCGGCTGACCGTGGCCTCGCTGACGCCAACCTTCCTCGCAACGTCTGCTAGTCGACCTGTCATGTGCCCATCATCGCAAATTTACGCAAGAACTTGCAAGTGGCCGCGCACCGCTGGCGAGTTGAGGCAGGCCCATCAGATCCGCCAGCCGTACGAAACACCGGACTCGCATCCGCGGCCGTCCATAATCCACACGTGACTGACTTCATCCGCGAGATCATCGGCGCCGATGTTGCCGCCGGCCGCCACGCCGAGATCGTGACGCGCTTCCCGCCCGAGCCGAACGGCTACCTGCACATCGGCCATGCCAAGTCGATCTGCCTGAACTTCGGCGTCGCGGCGGAGTTCGGCGGCCACTGCAACCTGCGCTTCGACGACACCAACCCGGAAAAGGAGGAGCAGGAGTACATCGACTCGATCCAGGCCGACGTGCGCTGGCTGGGCTTCGACTGGGGCAAGAACCTTTTCTTCGCCTCGGACTATTTCGAACAGCTCTACTCGTGGGCGCTGGATCTGGTCAAGGCCGGCAAGGCGTACGTCGACGACCTGTCCGCCGACGAGATCCGCGAGCACCGCGGCACGCTGACCGAGCCGGGGCGCAACTCACCGTGGCGCGAGCGGTCCGTCGAGGAGAACGTGGACCTGTTCACGCGCATGCGCGCCGGTGAGTTCGAGAACGGTGCGCGGGTGCTTCGGGCCAGGATCGACATGGCCTCGCCCAACATCAACCTGCGCGACCCGATCCTGTACCGCATCGTCCATGCCACGCACCCGCGCACCGGCGACGCGTGGTGCATCTACCCGACGTACGACTTCGCCCACGGCCAGAGCGACGCGATCGAGGGCATCACCCACTCACTGTGCACGCTCGAATTCGAGGCGCACCGGCCGCTCTACGACTGGCTGATCGACAACCTGCCCGTGCCCTCGAAGCCACGCCAGATCGAGTTCGCCCGCCTCAACCTGACCTACACGGTCCTGTCCAAGCGCTTCCTGCTGCGCCTCGTCAACGAGCGCCGCGTGCGCGGCTGGGACGACCCGCGCATGCCCACGATCTCCGGTTTGCGTCGGCGCGGCTTCCCGGCCGAGGGCATTCGCGACTTCGCGACGACGGTCGGCGTTGCCAAGGCCGACAGCGTCGCCGAGATCGGCCAGCTCGAGTACGCCGTGCGCAACGTGCTCAACCAGAAGGCGCCACGCCGTTTCGGCGTGCTCGACCCGCTCAAGGTCGTCATCGACAACTATCCCGAGGACCAGGTCGAGTCGTTGTCCGTGGCCAACAACCCCGAGGACGAGTCGGCGGGCACGCGCGAGGTCGAGTTCAGCCGCGAGCTGTGGATCGAGCGTGACGACTTCATGGAGGAACCGGCGCCCAAGTTCTTCCGCCTGGCACCGGGGCGCGAGGTTCGCCTGCGCGCTGCCTACTTCATCACCTGTGAGTCGGTCGTCAAGGATGCTTCGGGGGCGGTCATCGAGCTCCATTGCACGTACGACCCACACACGCGCGGCGGCGCCTCGGCCGACGGACGGCGACCCAAGGCGACGCTCCACTGGCTCTCCACGGCGCATGCGCTGCCGGCCGAGATACGGGTTTACGACCACCTTTTCGCGACCCCGACACCGGGCGCGGACGGCGACCTGATGGCCGACCTGAACCCCGACTCAGAGAAGATCCTGCCGAGCGCATATGTCGAGTCCGCGCTTGCTGACGCTGAGCCGGGCACGACGTACCAGTTCGAGCGCCTGGGCTACTTCGCCCTCGATCCGGACTCGGCGCCGGGCCAGCCCGTCTTCAACCGCACCCTCACGCTCAAGGACACGTGGGCCAAGGTCCAGGCCCAGAACAAGGTCGCGTAGCGTCGAAGGCGTATCGTGTGACGGTCTCAGACGGAGATCGTTCTTAGTGGCGAGGGGCCCAGGGTGGCGTTCGATGTCGTTGGCAAGATGGGCCGCGTCACCGCGGATATCACTCCCGGCCATCTCGGCGAGGTGCTGATCGAGGTGCGCCAGGGAACCGAACGGTTTCTCGCTCGCGCCAGCGACGCCTCAGCGACGATCGGCAAACACACCCAGGTGATCGTGGTCGGCAGCCTGGGCGGTCGAACCGTTGAGGTCGAACCGACTGATTCGCTGAGGTTGTCAACATGATCGATGTCACTCTGGCCGTTGCTATCGCGGTCGTCGTCGTTGTCCTCGTCGGCTTCGTGATCCTCTTCCGCACGAGCTGGCGCATCGCGGAGCCCGATGAGGCACTCATCATTTCCGGGCTGCGCAGCGGAGGCAGCACTGAGGGCGGAGGAAAGGGCTTCCGCATCGTGACCGGCCGCGGCGTGCTCGTGCTGCCGGGGCTGACGAAGGTAAGAACGCTGTCGCTCGAAGCGCACGAGAGTGAGATCACCGTCCCGTGCGTCAGCCAGCAGAAGATCCGCCTCGATCTGCGCGGTGTGGTCGTCTACAAGGTCGGCGACGACTATCCGTCGATCGCCAACGCGGCGCGCCGCTTCCTCGACCGCCCGGCGGCAGAACTCGAGTCGAAGGTCCAGACCGTCCTGACCGGGCATCTGCGCGCCATTGCCGGCTCGATGACCGTCGAAGAGATGATCAGCGACCAGGACAAGTTCGCGCAGCAGGTGCGCGACCGGTGCAGCCAGGAGATGGAGTCGTTCGGCCTGGTCATCGACAGCTTCCAGATCCAGGCCATCACCAGTCCGAGCAACTACATCGAGAACCTGGCCGTTCCGCACCAGGCTGAGGTCGAGCAGAACGCGCGCATCGCACGTGCCAACGCCGACCGCGAAGCGGTCGCCGCCGAGCAGGACGCCCTGGCCAAGATCGCCTCGTCGACACGCGACACGGAGATCAAGAAGGCCGGCTTCCAGGCCGAGATCGACCGCGCCAACCAGGACGCCGCGCAGCAGGGCCCGCTCGCCCAGGCGACCGCACACCAGGCCGTCGTCGAGCAGGAGACGAAGGTCGCCGAGCTCCAGGCGGAGCAGAAGGAGCAACAGCTCCAGGTCGACGTGCGCAAGCCCGCCGACGCCGAGGCGTACAAGCAGACGACGCTGGCAACGGCAGCGCGCGACGTGGCCATCCGCCAGGCCGAGGCCGAGGCGCAGCGAGTCAAGCTCGCCGCCGAGGCGGCCGCGGGCGCAACCAAGGTCCAGGCCGAGGCACAGGCCGCGGCCACGCGGCTCAACGGCCAGGCTGATGCCGATGCCATCCGCGCGCGCGGCATGGCTGAAGCAGACGCGGTGCGCGCACGGATGGAGGCCGAGGCCGCGGGCATCGAGCGCCGCGCAGCCGCGCTGAGCCAGAACCAGGAAGCAGTCATTGCCCAGCAGATCGCGGAGAACCTGCCCGCGATCGTCGCGGCTGCCGCCAGCCCGTTCGAGCACGTCGGCAGCTTCACGGTGCTCAACGGCGCGGAGGGCGTGACCGGCGCGCTGGCCCAGATCATCCAGCAGGCCGGGACGTTGTCCGGTTTGGCGCGCGAGGCGTTGATGCCGAAGCCGGCCAGCCTCAACCTCCGTGCGGATACCAACGGCCACGACGCCGGCAAGCGCGCCAAGGTCGCGCTGCCCGCGTCAACGCAGTCGAACAGGCAGGAGAAGGCGCCGGCAACGCAGCCGCCGCACGAACCAGCTGGCTGAGAACGCCAGCCCGGAGGCAGCGGCGCGCGTCAACACTGCGGCGCGCGAGTTCGTCGACGAAATCCTGGCTGAAGTTCCCGGAACGCCCGGGTTCGAGCGTGCCGTGGCCAGGGTCGATCGCCTTGGCGAGCGGGAGATGCGCGCCACGGCGGCGATCGCGGCACGTTTCGGCGACCTCCCGATGCGCTCAGTGCGACCCATCCTGGCCGACGACGGGCCGCTTGCGCGCCACATCCGGGAGATCCGTGAGCTGTGCCGCGCACTCGTAAAGATCCAGACGCAGACAAAACGGGACGACCAGGAGCGCGCCGCAAGCCAGATCGCGCAACGAGAAGAGGATCTTCACGTATTGGCGGAGGCACTCGAAGAGGACCGCTCGGCGCTGTTGACTGACAACGCCGCGCTCGGTCAGGACGAGCGTGTGCTGCGGCATGAGATGGAGGCGCTGACCCAGTACGCGGAGCTGGCCAGACGGATCGACGAGCTCATCGCGGAACGGGTCAAAGCACTCGCAGATTCGAACGGCACGGCTGCCCGCGGTCTGGAGACCACGGTTCTCTACCCGGCGCGCCAGCGCCACCGTGATCTGCTCGCCCAGCTCGCCGTCGCATCGCAGGCACACGCCTCGCTGCGCCTCATGCAGCAGACCAACACCGACGTCCTGCGCGCGCTCAACACCGCCGCGACCACGACGCTGACCGCGCTGCGCACGACGAGCCTCGCCCTGCGCCTGGTGCGCGAACGGAGCGAACAGGGAGCTCAGCTGGAAAGTCTGGCATCGGGCGCGACGCGCTGGAACGACGTGCTCAGATCGCTCGATGAGGTCGAGGCCAGCCGGCGGATCCTGCGCGCGGGCGGCAAGGGCCGCCGAGCGTAAACTTGGCCCCTCGCTGGCGAGTGGCCTAACGGTAAGGCACCTGACTCTGGATCAGGGGATTGAAGGTTCGAATCCTTCCTCGCCAGCCATCCTGGCCATCGCCGACGCGACGACCCGTGATCGTCATCGCGCTTGGTTCCGCCGGAAGTGGCCACCCGTGAAGAGCCGCACGAGACGCGCCTTGGGCGTGGCTCATACGCCTGCGCGGACGTTGTGAGCCCGGTGGCGCGATGTGGCCCGTGCTCGTGTCTCGTTACGACGCCGCCGAGCTGGTCCTGCAGGTCGGCTTCGAATAGGTTACGTCTCGGCGCCCTGGGGCAACCCGATTCGGACCTTCGCGGCTCGTCACCGCACGATCGAGGCGATTGTGACGAATGGCACTTGCCGCCATCGAGCCCCCCAAGCAATGTGGGGCCGCTGACGCGCGCCAAGCTCCAGCGCGCTGGCTCTGCCCGGAGCCCGCCCTTGTGAGATCGTCGCATGCGCGTTGCCCTCGAAGTATCTCGTCGAACTCGTTTCTGCCTCGCTGTCACTGGCCGTCGTCGGAGCGGGCTGGCGAACGGCATTCCATCCATGGCCGGAATGGCGTTCACAACCAACTGACACAACCCCGACGGCGGCAGGATTGGCCTGCCAACGCAAGACTTACGCTGGACCGGCTCGTCACCGAACAGCGGTCCGAACAAGCGAATAGGAGAAACAATGCTTGCGCGCCTTGCGGGAACGCTGGCGGGTTTCGTTGCACTCGGAACACTTGTGGCGCTGCTCGTGTTAGTCATCCCCCGGGGGGCAGCAACGACACCTTCCGACTCCACGTCCGCTGCCGTTGCCTCAGAAAGCACGGGAACTGCGGCTCGGCTCAGTTGCCCACCGACGTCTGACGACTTTCTCTCATCCGTCTGCCAGATAGCATCGAGCGGCCAAGACTGGCGCGCCATGGCTCTTTCGGCGACAAATGTCGGACCTACTCCAGAGATGTACGCCAAGCTCGCTGTGGCCGTCCTGAACTCAGATACAAGCGCATGCGACGATCAGCAGGTAGTGACCTTCATCTCGGAAGGGTCTCATGTTGACGGCAAAGAAGCACGCTCCATTTGCGCCGCTTACATGTCAAAGACAGCTACTCAGGGCTACTTCGAAGTCAGCGATCCAGCCACGGCTGACACCATCAGAATCGAGATCAAGCGATGACCCGCAGCGTGCACTTGGGCCGGCCGCGCAAAATTGTCTGGGTGCTAGCCATAGCCCTTTCCGTTCTCGCTCAGTCAATGGCGTCAGCGACACCGCAAAGGGCATTTGCAGCTACGAATGCCGAGTGCGATGGGCTCCAAACAAACAACACATGGACAACACGTCTGAAAAGTGGCGTTCCTTCGCCGTATGTGACATATGCCGGCGCGACGATCAGCTACATCAACTACACGCTGTGCCACGGCAACGGGCTCTCTGATC
>Ga0265319_1000693_pt1 | contig 21962 bp, 31 predicted proteins | sample 4824metaG_FD_192443 | JGI IMG/M metagenome (GOLD analysis project Ga0265319, IMG submission 192443) | Rhizosphere microbial communities from Carex aquatilis grown in University of Washington, Seatle, WA, United States - 4-8-24 metaG | ecosystem: Host-associated > Plants > Roots > Rhizosphere >...
CACCTCCTGCCAGGGGAAGGGCAAGAGGCACCACAAGCGCGCGGCTGGGTAGGGGAGGCGCTTTCGTGAGCCGGGTGCATCGTCGCCGCCCGGCGGCGGCGCTCTTGTCCTTGCCTTTGGCCCTGGCAGGGTCAGGTCTCGACCCTGAAGCGCTGGGATGGTCTCCTTCGTGGCGGTGGGGCGGTAGGGGCTCAGCGCTCGAGCATCCCCCGCAACCGCTCCAGCCGCCGGTCCCACTCGCCGCCCACCGCGGCGATCCAGGCGGCGGCGTCGGTCAGCGGCCGCGGCTCCAGCTCGAAGCGGGTCTCGCGACCGCTGCGGCGGCGGCTGACCAGGCCAGCCTCGCCCAGCGTCGCCAGGTGCTTGGCGACGGCCTGGCGGCTGATCGGCAGGCCGGCGGCGAGGCCGGTCGCGGTCGCGCCGGGGCTGGCGGCCAGGGCCTCGACCAGGTGGCGGCGGGTGGGGTCGGCGAGGGCGGCGAAGACGGCGCCGGCCTGGGCGTCGGTGGCCGGAGTGGGGGAGTGGGGGGTCGGCGTCGCCACGAACGGCGGGCCTAGGCGAGCGCCAGGCGCCCGACGGCCAGGCGCCGCCGCAGCCGCGCCAGCGGCGGCGACCAGGCGGCGGCGAGCAGGGGGGACGCTCCCGGCTCGAGGCTGGTCTCGATTACGGTCACCCGGGCGCCGGCGGCGACCGCGTCGACGATCAGCTCGACTTGGCTCTCGCCCCAGCCCTCGCGGTGCCAGTGGAAGCTCAGCCGCTCCGCCTCCTCGGCCGGCGCCTCGTCCAGCTCGACCTCGGTCCCCAGCCACTCCGCCAGGAACGACTCGTCGGCCAGCGCCTCGCGCACCCGCTCGGGGTCGGCATCGAGGATGATGGAGCGCTCTACGGTGTGTGCTAGCGTGGACACGCAACCACATGGTTGCACATTGATCTGACTGACTCAACCCCCGAAACGGAGGCCCAATGCCACTGGTACCGATGGTCGTCGAGCAGAGTGCTCGCGGCGAGCGCTCCTTCGACATCTACAGCCGGCTGCTCGCCCAGCGCATCGTCTTCCTCGGGGAACAGGTGACCGAGGACCTCGCCAACCTGATCATCGCCCAGCTGCTGCACCTCGAGGCCGAGGACCCCGACAAGGACGTCAGCCTCTACATCAACTCGCCCGGCGGCTCCGCCTACGCCGGTCTGGCGATCTACGACACGATGCAGTTCATCAAGCCCGACGTGCAGACGATCTGTTACGGGATCGCGATGTCGGCGGGCTCGCTGATCCTCACCGGTGGCGCCGCCGGCAAGCGGATGGCGCTGCCCAACAGCCGTATCCTCATCCACCAGCCCAGCGGCGGCTTCGAAGGCCAGTCGAGCGACATCGAGATCCACGCCAGAGAGATCCTCGAGCTGCGCGACCGCCTCGACGGGATCTACGTCAAGCACACCGGCAAATCCCCGGAGCAGATCCACGAGGACATGGAACGCGACAAGTTCTTCAAGCCCGACGAGGCGGTCGCCTACGGGCTGATCGATCGCGTGATCGACTCGCACGAGTTCAAGCCGGCCCCCGAGGTCGGCTTCGGCAAAAACGGCGACGGCTGAGCTCCGCCTGCGGGGGTCGTGAACTATTACTGGGCCTGTGACCCCAGTAACCGTTCAGCCGCCGCCGAGCCGGCGCAGCGGCTCGCCCTCGAGCCGCAGCAACTGCCATTCCTCAAGCGGCACCGCGCCGATCCCGGCGTAGAAGTCGAGCGCCATCCGGTTCCACTTCAGCGCGCACCAGTCCAGCCGCGGATAGCCGCGCTCGACCGCGATCGCCGCGACCCGCGCCAGCAGCGCCCGGCCGATGCCGCCGCGGCGGTGCCCCGGCTGCACGTAGATGTCCTCGACCCAGATCCCGGGGCGGCACTCCCAGGTCGAGAAGGTGGTGAAGAAGATCGCGTAGCCGACCGCCTCGCCGCCGGCCTCGACCACCAGCGCCTCCGCCGTGCGCTGTTCGAACAGCGCCCGGTGCAGCAGCTCGGCGCTGCCGCGAACCATCTCCGGCGCTTTCTCGTAGGTGGCCAGCTCGCGGATCAGCCCCAGCAGCACCTCCGCGTCGCCCTCGCGGGCGGGACGGATCGTCGGCTCGTCGGCGGCGGCCATCCCTCCCCTTATATAGAGGCGGTGAGCAGCCGCAGCCCGACGTCCAGCTCCGGCGCCGAGCGCAGCTCGCCGTGGCGCTCGTCCCAGGCGCCGCTCTCGAGGTCGGCCCGCAGCGCCGCTAGGCCGCGCTCGGTTTCCTCCGCGTTCATCATGTGCCAGACCGAGCTGCCCTGGCGCACCTCGGGGTCGAGGTGCAGCTCCGGCCGGTCCCAGAGCGCGCAGAAGAAGCCGTCCGTGCAGAGGCGCGGGACCGGCACCGGCTCGACGACGGCATCCGGGAGCAGCGCCGCCAGCCGCGCCAGCGCCGGCATCATCTCTTCGTGGATCGTCAGCAGCCCGGGGAAGTACTCGCGCATCATCCAGAGGTCCGCCAGAGGCGCCGGGTCGAAGGTGAGGACGAGCACGCGCCGTCGCGCCACCCGCACCATCTCCGCCAGCCCGGCGGCGAGGTCGGGCCAGTGGTGGACGGTGATGATCGCCATCGCCGCGTCGAAGCTGTCGTCCGCGAAGGGCAGCGCTTCGGCACTGCCCTGGACGACCGCCGCCGCCCCCTCGGGCCGCTGCTCGATCATCACCCGCGAGGGCTCGAGCGCCGTCACCTCGCGCTCCGCCGGCTCGTAGGAGCCGGTGCCGGCGCCGACGTTGAGGACGCTGCGGGCGTCGCCGAGCGCGGCCTCGATCCGCACCGCGATCCGCGGGTCGGGCCGGCGCACCTGCCGGTAGCCGACGCCGATCCGGTCGTAGGCGGCCTCGCTCACCGCGGTCGTCCCTAGCCGTCGCCCAGTCGCCGCCAGGCCCAGGCGCCGGTCAGCGCCGCGGCGCCGCCGGAGAGGAGGCCGCCGAGGCCGGCGCGCCGCGCCTCGGGGTCGCGGGCGGCGAGCCCGAAGCTGACCGCGTCGCCGGCGTCGACCGCCGCCGCGGCCAGCGCCGCGACCCGCAGCGCGGCAACGTCGTCGCGGGCGGCGATGGTGAGCAGCCCGAGGGCGACGTCGCGGCCGCCGGCGATCCGCGCCAGCGCCCGCCCGGCGGTGTCGGGCTCACGGAAGCCGAGCAGCCGCAGCGCCGGGCCCGTGGCCAGCAGCGCCCCGACCCCGATCGCGACCCGCCCGGCGGCGATCGCCAGCACCGCCTGGCGTCCAAGTGGGTCGATCCGCCCTCGTCGCAGCATCGCGGCCCAATCTAGCCGCTGGGCGCCAGCGGTAATGATGCGCGCGTGGCCGAGGGCGACACCATCCTGCGCCTGGCGCGGCGGCTCGAGGCGGCCCTGGTCGGCGCCCCCGTCGCCGCCAGCGCCCCGAACCCACGCGGCCGCGCCGCCGGCGTCGAGCGCCTCGACGGCCGCCGTCTCGATCGTGCCGAAGCCCACGGCAAGCACCTGCTGCTGCGCTTCGGCGACCTCGTCCTCCACAGCCACCTGGGGATGAGCGGCAGCTGGCACCTCTACCGCCGCGGCGAGCGCTGGCGCAAGCCGCGCTCCTCGGCCTGGGCGGCCCTCGCCGGCGAGGGCCAGGAGGCGGTGCAGTTCGGCGGCCCGACCCTGCGGCTGATCGCGGCCGACCGGGTCCACCTCGACCCCCAGCTCGCCCGCCTCGGCCCCGACGTCCTCGCTCCCGAGCTCGACCTCGAGGCAGTGCTCGCGGGGCTGCGCCGCCAACCGGATCGCGAGCTCGGCGACGCCCTGCTCGACCAGGCGGTCGTCGCCGGCATCGGCAACATCTACAAGAGCGAGGCCTGCTTCGCCGCCGGCGTCGATCCCTGGCGCCGCGTCGGCGATCTCTCCACCGCGGAGCTCGCCGCCGTCCTCACCGCCGCCCGTGAGCTGATGCTGGCCGCGGTCGCGAGCGGCCGCCAGCCGCACGCGATCTACCGCCGCCGCGGGCCCTGCGTGCGGTGCGGCGGCGGCCCGGTTCGCTCCCGCGGCCAGGGCGACGCCAACCGCACCACCTACTGGTGCCCCAACTGCCAGCGATGAGGCGCCACCCGTCCTACTACCTGGTCGCCGGCGTCCCGCTCGACCGCGAGCTGGAGCGCCTGCGCGCCCTGCCCGCCTTCGCCGCCGGCCCCCTCGCGGCCCGGTGCCCGGAGCTCAAGGTCCGCCGCGCCCGCCGCCGCCCCAACCGCCTCGGCTTCGCCGTCCCGGCCCAGTTCCGCCTCTCGGTCACCGCCTACCCGGGTATCCGCCCCGGCGACGCCCTCGAGACCCTCCTGCACGAGCTCACCCACCTCCACGTCGGCCGTGCCGCCGAGCCCCACGCCTGGCACGGCCGTACCTTCAAGACCACCCTCGCCACCGCCATGTCCGAGGCCTACGGGATCGACGTCCCGCCCCCGCGCAGCACCCTGCACGGCCCCTACGCCGAGGCGATCGAGCGGAACTTGCGCAGGTCCGCGATGCGCTGAACGTTGCGCGCGGCGACGCATTCGGCGTAGACGACGCCAGCCAGGGTGCCCCCTTCGTAGACGCCGGACATCGCTTCGCAGTCGGCGCTCCGGTAGGCGAGCCAGGCGCGAACGCCGGCGATGAACCCACGCTGCGGGCTCGCCTTCCCCAATAGCGAGACGATCGACCGATCGAGGCCTTCGATCGTCGCGTCGGTCTTGAGAATGCCGCGCTCCAGACACCCTTCGAGCTGCAGCGTCGTGCGGTGGCCGGGCGCGCCGCTGCAGGGCAGGGGAGAGGAAGCGAACGGCTCGTGGATCGCCGGCGGCGCCGGCGTCGAGGTGGAGGCCGAGTGGGCGCCGCCCGCCTGCGCGACCCCAGCGGACAGGGCAACGGTGACGGCCACGGCAGCCAGCAGCAGCGAAACTCTTCTCAGCATCCGCTCTCCTTTGCTTGGCGCCTCGGCCCCGGGCGGGACACAGGCGGTGTTCCCATTCAGAGCCGACGCCCGGACTTGAACCGGGGACCCCTTCATTACGAATGAAGTGCTCTACCAACTGAGCTACGCCGGCGCGGGGGACATTCTAGGAGGGATGGGCGCCGCGGTTCCGTCGCGCCCGGGGTCGATGATCCGGGGGTGTCGAGGGAACGGACGGCGAAGCAGCGGGAGGGGAACGAGATCGAGTTCTCGCGCATCGTCGCCTTCAGCGACGGCGTCTTCTCGATCGCGATCACGCTGCTCGTCCTCAACCTCGGGATCGCCAAGGACCTGGCCAGCGGCGAAGTCGCCGAAGCGCTCTGGGGCCAGCGAGAAAACCTCCTCGCCTACGCGCTCAGCTTCGCCGTGATCGGCCGCTACTGGCTCGTCCACCACCGCTTCTTCAGCGACGTCACCGCCTTCGACGGCAAACTGATCCGCTCAACCTCTTCTACCTCGGCTGGATCGTCCTCATCCCCTTCACCAGCGAGGTCCTCGGCGAGCACGGCGGCGCGACCGCGGCGGTCGTCCTCTACGCCGCCAACCTCACGGGTGTCGTCCTGATCGGCATGTGGATGGCGGCGGACGCGCGCCGGGCCGGGCTGACCAAGGTCGCCCCCGCCCAGCACGTCGAACAGCGCTACCGCTCCCTCTACATCGTCGCCGTCTTCATCTGCTCGATCCCGGTCGCCTTCGTCTTCCCCGGCGTCGCCCCGTTCATGTGGCTGGCGCTGTTCCTCGACCCCGCCGGCCGCTTCGCCGGCACCCGCTCGGACGCTTAGCCGGCGCGCCTGGCGACGAAGTCGATCGACTCGCCCGCCCGCGCGCAGCTGACCGCCAGGCCGCGAGCGGTCCGCGCCCCGAGGCAGCGGTAGGAGCGCGTCGTGCAGGCGCTCCGCGACGCTCCCACCGGCCCGGCGCAGGCCGCCTGGCGCTGCCAGCCGTGCAGCACCCGCCGCGCCCGGTCGCAGGAGACGCCGACCGCGCGCAGCCCGGCGGCATCGGCGGCGTGGGTGTCGCAGCTCCTGGCGCTGGCGCCGACCGGGGCGCCGCCTGCGTTCGGCGCCGCAGTCGGCTCGCTTCCCGCGCCCGACCCACCGGTCGTGCCGCCGCCCGAGGACGAGGAGCCGCCGCAGCCGGCCAGCGCCGCCGCGGCGAGGACGAGCAGCAGGAGTGGGGTGGCGAGCCGCATCGGTCGCCCCCAACCTACCCTCCGGCCGTCTCCTCGACCGCCGCCGTCGACGCCTGCGGCTGCAGGTGACCGCAGACCGGGCAGCCCGACTCCGGCACCACCGGCTCGCGCTCGACCTCCATCGTCCGCAGGTCGTAGATGTGGGAGACGCCGAGCGTCGAGGGCTTGGCCAGCCCGGTCAGCTGGTGCATCACCTCGAGCCCGACCTGGCCGCCGATCAGCCCGCAGGCGGGCCCCAACGTCGCCGCCGGCGAGGGTTTGGCGCGGCGCTGCTCGATGGCGACGTCGAACAGCGGGTACTGGCGCCGGTAGGCGGTCTCCTGGCAGGCGAAGCAGCCGGTCGCCCCGGGCACGTAGAGCGGCCCGACCCGGGCGATCGGCGGGAAGTGGCTCATCGTGATGTAGGGGATGCCGGCCTCGAAGCAGGCCGAGTTGCACCAGCGCTCGATGTCGTGCGCGGGCCAGTCGGCGGCGTCGACGACGAGGTCGGCGCCGGCGATGAAGTCGGCGATCTCGACCTGGCTCTCCAGCCGCCGCGCCGTCGCCGTCACCCTCATCGCCGGGTTGAAGGCCCGCAGCCGCGCCGCCGCCACCTCGACCTTGAGCAGGCCGATGTCGGCCTCGGTGTAGAGGATCTGGCGGTTGAGGTTGCTCTCCTCGACCCGGTCGCCGTCGACCAGCCAGATCTCGCCGATCCCGACGCAGGCCAGCGCCCAGGCCGCCCAGCCGCCGAGCCCGCCGACTCCCAGCACCGCGATCCGCGCCTCGCGCAGCCGCGTCTGGCAGGTCGACGGCGTCAGCCCGCCGCTGCCGATGTCGCTGAAGTAGCGCAGCTGGCGGTCGAAGCGGGCCCGCTCCGCCGCCGGCAGCAGGTCTTCGTCGGCGGCGTCCTCGACCACTTCCAGCTCCTGCAGCTTGGAGATCGTGTCGCCGACGGCCTCGCGACCGAACTCCTGCTCCAGCTGCTCCAGCGTGTGCTCGCCGTCGAGCGCCTCGAGCAGCCCCCGTTCGCGCTCGTCCGGGCGCTCGATCCGGATGTCGTTCTCGGCGCTCGGCCGCAGCAGGTAGATGTCGCCGTCGGGCGCCCCGATCGGCTCCGTCGTCCTTTTGATCCGCGGCCTCTGCACGCCGGCCTAGCCGTGCTTGTGAATCGAGACGGTTGGGACCACGTTCGATGCCCGAGCGACCTTCACTTGCGAATCCCCCTTTTGAGAGTTCCCAGCGGCGGCCGCCGGACCCTCGTGGATAACCATCGCTTGAGACCGATTCATCGGTGGAGAAGGTTACCTCGGTGGAGGCAATTCCACTTGAATCTCTGCGATCTTCATAAAAGGCTCAGTAATCGAGCCTACGATCAATTGATCAGAGCTTCCCCAACGATTGGAGGATCCGTAATGGCTGCCACCCCCAAAAGCGAACGCGACGGACAGGCCAACGGCCAGACCCGGGAGATCGTCGACCAGCGCGTGATCAAAGCCCTCGCCCACCCGGTCCGCGCCCAGGCGCTGGCGATCCTCAACGAACGCGTCGCCAGCCCCAACGAAATCGCCAAGGAGCTCGACCAGGGCGTCGGCCACGTCAGCTACCACATCAACGTCCTCAAGGAGTGCGAGTGCATCGAGCTCGTCGACACGGCGCAGCGCCGCGGCGCGGTCGAGCACTTCTACCGTGCCACCTCGCGGGTCTTCATCGGCGACGAAGACTGGCGGCGGCTGCCGGCGTCGGTGCGGCCGGCCCTCTCCGCAACCCTGCTGCAGGACCTGGTCGAGGACGCCGCCGCGGCGCTCAGCGCCGGCACCTTCGACGCCCGTGAGGACCGCCACCTCGCCTGGACGCCGATGATCGTCGACGAGAAGGGCTGGGACGAAGCCAAGGCTGTGCTGGCGCAGACGCTGGAGCGGGTCTTCGCGATCCAGGCGGCCAGCGCCGAGCGGCTGACCGCGGCGAAGGAGCCGGGCTTCCAGGTCTCGGTCGCCTCGATGGCTTACGAGACCCCGAAGAAAGGCTAGGCCGCCAGCTCCCGCGCCCGGGCGAAGACGGCGTCGATCATCGGCACGGTCAGCCTGCCGGTGAAGGTGTTCTGCTGGCTCGGGTGGAAGCAGCCGAGCAGGCGCCAGCGACCGAGGTCGGCCTCGGCGCCGTGGCCGAAGCGGGGCCGCGGTCGCGGCAGCTCCACCCCGACCCCACGCGCCGCCCGCAGCGCCCCGTCCCAGCCGAAGGCGCCGAGCGCGACGAGGACGCGGCAGTCCGCCAACAGCTCCAGCTCGCGCTCCAGGTAAGGCAGGCAGTTGTCGCGCTCTGCCGGCGCCGGCCTGTTCGCCGGCGGCGCGCAGCGGACGGTGGCGGTGACGTAAGCGCCGCGCAGCCTCAGGCCGTCGCCGCGCCGCTCCGACTCGGCCTGGTTGGCGTAGCCGGCCCGGTGCAGGGCCGCGTAGAGCCACTCGCCGGAGCGGTCGCCGGTGAACATCCGCCCGGTGCGGTTGGCGCCGTGGGCGGCCGGGGCCAGGCCGACGATCGCCACCCGCGCCGCCGGGTCGCCGAAGCCGGAGACCGGGCGTGCCCAGTACTCCTCGCCGCGGTAACGGCGCGGCGGCTCGGCGGCGCAGGCCTGGCGCCACTCGACCAGCCGCGGGCAGCGCACGCAGCCGTGGACCTCTGCCGCCAGCGCCGCCAGCTCCCGCTCGCGAGCGGAGCTCATAGGCTTCTGCGCTCCCTCATGGCCGCGAACCGAATCACGCCAGGCGGCGCCGTGCGCCGCGCCCTGCTCGCCCTCGCGGCGCTGGGGCTCGTGGCCGCCGCCCTCTCCGCCTGCGGCGGCGGCGGCGCCGCCACCACGACCGCGGTCCCCGACAAAGCCGCCGACGTCGAAATCCTCAACGACGTGCTGGCCCGGGAGATGGCGGCGATCGACGCCTACGGTCGCGTCCTGCCGCGGCTCCACGCCGCCGACCTCGCCGCCGCCCGCCGCTTCCGCGCCCAGGAACAGGAACACGTTGACGCCGTCGTCAAAGCGCTGCGCGGGCTCGGCGGCAAGGCGGCGCCGGCAGAAGAAGCGATCGAAGCACCGGGCCTCGGCTCCCGCGCCGGCGCGCTCGGCTTTCTCTACGAACTCGAAAGCGTCTCCGTCGCCGACGACCTGCGGGCGATCTCCCACCTCAGCGCCCCCTGGCCGCGCTCGCTGCTCGGCTCGGTCGCCACCGACCAGGCCCAGCACCTCGTCCTCCTGCGCCGCGCCCTCGGCGCCGGCGGCGAAGAACTGGTCCCGCGCGCCTTCGAGGACGGCACGACGCCCGCCCCGTAGGAGATGATGGCGCGGTGACCGGCCCCCTCTACGCGATCGGGCGCTTCTGCTCGCGCCACCACTACCCGGTGATCGCGGTCTGGCTGGCGCTGGCGATCGCCCTGGTGGCGATCGGCCAGGCCTCCGGCAGCAAGACCAGCGAAAACCTGACCCTGCCGGGCACCGACTCGACCAGGGCGACGGAACTGCTGGAAGAAAACCTGCCCGAACAGGCCTACGGCAGCAACCCGCTGGTGCTGGAAGCGCCGGCGGGGCGGCAGCTGTTCGAATCCAAGTACTCCGCCGGGGTCACCCAGACCGTCGAAAGGCTGGAAGCTCTCCCCGACGTCAACTCGGCCGCCAGCCCGCTCGCCGAACGCTCCCCCACGATCAGCAAGAACGGGCAGATCGGCTACATCCCCGTCGTCCTCAGCCTCGGCCCCGGCGAACTCAACGAAGCCAAGGCGCAGCAGATCCTCGACGCCGCGCAGCCCGCCCGCGCCGCCGGCCTCCACACCGCCGTCGGCGCCTACGTCGGCCAGCAGCTCTCCAAGCCCTCGACCGAGACCAGCGAGGCGGTCGGCCTCGCCGCCGCGGTGATCATCCTGCTCTTCGCCTTCGGCACCGCGACGGCGATGATGCTGCCGATCGTCTCCGCCGTGATCGGCCTCGCCTGCGCGCTCTCGATCATCCGCCTGCTCGAGCACGCGATCCAGGTCCCGGGGGTGGCCTCGACCCTGGCGACGATGATCGGGCTCGGGGTCGGGATCGACTACGCGCTGTTCATCGTCACCCGCCACAAACTGCAGCTGGCCGAAGGGATGGAGCTGCGCGAGTCGATCGCCCGCGCCACCGCGACCGCCGGCGGCGCCGTCGTCTTCGCCGGCTTCACGGTGGTGATCGCCCTCTGCTCGCTCGCCTTCGCCGGGATCCCGCTGGTCAGCACCCTCGGCTTCACCGCGGCGATCGCGGTCGTGATCGCGGTCTGCGCGGCGGCGACGCTGCTGCCGGCGATGCTCGGCGCGCTCGGGCCCCACATCGACTCGCTCAGCATCAGGCGCGGCAAGGGCAACCCGGAGGACTCCGAGCCGCACGGCTGGCGCCGCTGGGCCGAACGCGTCGCCTCCCGGCCCTGGCGCTCGGCGCTGGCCGCGCTGGCGATCCTCGTCGTTCTGGCGCTGCCGATCTTCCAGCTCGAGCTGGGGCAGAACGACATCGGCGCCCTGCCCAAGGACACGACCTCGCGCCAGGCGCTCGAAGGCCTCAACCGCGGCTTCGGCCCGGGCTACAACGGCCCCCTCCTGGTCGCCTCCGAATTCAGGTCCCCGGCCGAAGCCAAACAGGTGCTGCCGGGGCTGCAGAAAGGGATCGCCGGCACCGCAGACGTCGCCGCGGTGACCGAACCGAGCTTCGACAAGCAGGGGACGGTCGGCGTCTTCACGGTGATCTCGAAATCGGAGCCCTGGGCCGACGAGACCGTCAGCCTGGTCGAAAACCTCAGGGACACGGTGATCCCCGCGGCGCTGCAGGGGACCGGCACCCGCTCCTACGTCGGCGGTCAGACCGCCGGCTACATCGACCTCGCCACCCAGATCGGCGACAAGCTGCCGCTGATGATCGCGATCGTCGTCGCCCTCAGCTTCCTCGTCCTGCTGATCGCCTTCCGCTCGCTGCTGGTGCCGATCAAGGCGGCGGCGATGAACCTGATCTCGGTCGCCGCCGCCTACGGCGTCGTCACCGCGGTCTTCCAGCTCGGCTGGGGCTCCTCGCTGATCGGGCTCGACCACCCGATCCCGATCGTCAGCTTCGTGCCGCTGCTGATGTTCGCGATCCTCTTCGGGCTCTCGATGGACTACGAGGTCTTCCTCCTGACCCAGATGCGGGAGCACTTCAAACAAAATGGCGACGAGCACCGCGCCGTCGTCGAAGGCCTCGCCAACACCGGCCGGGTGATCACCTCGGCGGCGGCGATCATGGTCTGCGTCTTCACCAGCTTCGTCCTCAACGGCGACCCGGTGGTGAAGGAGTTCGGCGTCGGCCTGGCGGTGGCGATCGCGATCGACTCGACCCTGGTCCGCTGCCTGCTGGTGCCGGCGGTGATGGTCCTGCTCGGCAAGCGCGCCTGGTGGCTGCCGGGCTGGCTCGACCGGATCGTCCCCCACATCAGCATCGAGGGCGAGGAGTTCTTCAAGCAGCGCGACGCCGAACGGGCGGCCGCGAGCGCCGACCCCCCAGGCGCTGCGTCAGACTGAGCCGACCATGTTCCCGCTCAACCTGCCGAATGCGCTGACCCTGCTGCGCATCCTGGCGGTGCCGGTCGTGGTCGTCGCGCTGCTGGGGGAGACGCCGAACGGCGACGCGCTCGCCGCCGCCGTCTTCGCCCTCGCCGCCGCCACCGACGGACTCGACGGCTACTTCGCCCGTTCCCGCGACGCCGTCACCACCTTCGGCAAGCTGATGGACCCGCTCGCCGACAAGCTGTTGGTCACCGCGGCGCTGATCTCGCTCGTCTCCCTGCACCGGCTCGAAGCCTGGGTGGCGATGGTGATCATCGCCCGCGAGATCGCCGTCACCGGCCTGCGCGCGATCGCCGCCGAGCGCGGCATCGTGATCGCCGCCAGCTGGCTCGGCAAGATCAAGACGGTCCTGCAGATCGCCGCCGTGATCGCCCTGATCGCTGCCAACCCGGCCCCGGCCTGGGCCAACGTCCTCGTCTACCTCGCCCTCGTCGCCACCGTCGTCAGCGGCGCCGACTACTTCTTCGGCCTGCGGCGCCGGATCGAAGAGCAGCAGAAAGAGCGGGCGGGAGCGAAGACCAGGACCGCTGGCTGAGCGGTCCCCCGCGAAGCTCCCCAACCCACGCGTCTGCTGCTACGCGTCTATAGCGCGGGTAGCAGCAGACGCGTGTGCAACGCCAGTCCCGCGGCCGTCTCTACTGAGCAGCGCCCGGCTGCTCGAGCCACTCGCGCATCGTCTGCTGCCGCCCCTGCCGCTCGCCGCTGGCCAGCTCCGCCCGCAGCTCGCCGAGGGTGCCGTAGCGCTCGGCGACGACGTTGTGGCGGTGGATCGTCTCCAGGTTCTCCTGGCGCGCCATCACGAAAGCCTCGTCGGGAAGGTCGGGGTAGCCCTCGACGACCTGGCGCACCATCTCGCGCACGCAGTCCTCGACGAAGCGCGGCTGTTCGTGGGCCTTGACGACGACCGCCATCTCGTCCGGGCGCTTCATCAGCTCGTAGATCTCCGAGCTCATCGAGCTCTCGACTAGGCGGAGCAGCTCGGGCGCGTCGATCCAGGCCGGACCGCCCTCGGGGCAGCCGACGTGGAGGGTGCCGATGCCGCGCTGGTTGTGGGTGGCGATCGGGACGACGTCGACGACGCGCTCGATCTGCTCGGGCCCAAACCCCTCCGCGGCCAGCCGTTCGCGCGAGAGCCCGGCGACCATCTCCTGCGCGCAGGGGCAGGCGGTCATGCCCTGGGCCTGGACCCCGGTCAGGGTGCGGGTGCCGCGCTCGGAGTCGACCGCGGTGCCGAAGAGGACGTAGATCTCCTGCGTGCTCTTGCCGCTCTTCGGGGTCGAGACCGTCTCCGGGTAGCGGGCGGTGAGGGCGACCTCGGCCCGCAGCCCGCCCTGGCGCTCGCGCACCCTCTGGGCGACGTGGGCGGCCAGCACCTCGGCCTTGAAGGCCTCGCCCAGCACGACCTCGTCGATCGCCTCGCCGACGATCTCCTCGAAGCGCGACATGTGCACCCCCGCCTGCCTAGGGTTGAGGTCGACGAAGCACTCGAGCTCGGCGTAGAAGAGGTTCTCGGCACCGTCGGCCTTGACCCGGATCACCTTCTCGACCCCGGTGACGCCGACCCGCGAGAGGCTCACCTGCGTCGCCGGCAGCGAGGCCTGGACGTCGGGGGCGGCTGGGGTGGCGGTGGTCTCGCGCGGCATCGAGCTTATGAAGGGTAAGCGACGGGGCGCCCCGGCGAGCGCCGCGCCCGTTGCGGAGATTCTTCCGCCTATACTTCGTCGCGGCCGGAGCTTCAGGGCCGGCCTCCCGTACATGGGAATGGGGGAGAGGATGCAGCGGAGGCAGTGACTATCGAACCGTTGGAGACGGTCACGGATGTCCTCGACCGCGAGTCTGAGGAGAACGGGGTTGCGGAGCTGGAGGAGCTGCGCGGGCTGATCGGGCTCGGCCGCGAACGCGGCTACCTCACCTTCGAGCAGATCGCGGCCACCCTGGAGGAGGTCGAGATCACCAAGGAGCAGGTCTCCGGCCTGCACGCGCACCTGGTCGAGCACGGCGTCGACGTGATCGCGGAGGACGGGGTCAGCGCCTACAAGGAGCAGCGCGGCGGCGACTCGAACGGCCAGTCGAAGAAAGCCGAGCTCGATCTCACGGTCGAGCCGAGCCTCGACTCGCTGCGCCTCTACCTGCGCTCGATCGGACAGGTCGAGCTGCTGACCGCGAGCCAGGAGGTCGAACTGGCGAAGCGGATCGAGCGCGGCGACATGCTCGCCAAGCGGCAGATGGTCGAGGCCAACCTGCGCCTCGTCGTCTCGATCGCGAAAGGCTATCTGGGCCGCGGCCTCAGCTTCCTCGACCTGATCCAGGAGGGCTCGCTGGGGCTGATCCGCGCGGTCGAGAAGTTCGACTACCGCCGCGGCTACAAGTTCTCCACCTACGCGACCTGGTGGATCCGCCAGGCGGTGACGCGGGCGATCGCCGACAAGGCGCGGACGATCCGCATCCCCGTCCACATGGTCGAGAAGCTGAACCGGGTCGCCCACGTCGAACGCCAGCTGGTCCAGAAGCTCGGCCGCGAGCCGGAGCCGGCGGAGATCGCCGAGGAGCTGCGCTGGCCGGTCGCCGACGTGCGCGACATCATCCGCGTCTCGCAGCTGCCGGTCTCGCTGGAGAAACCGGTCGGCGACGAGGACGAATCGGAGCTCGGCGACTTCGTCGCCGACGACGCCGTGCTGGAGCCGTTCGAGGAAGCGAGCGAGCACCTGCAGAAGGAGGGCGTGCGCAAGGCGCTCGACGCGCTGCCCGAACGCGAGCGCCAGGTGATCGAACTTCGCTACGGCCTCTCCGGCACCGAGCCGCTGACCCTGGAGGAAGTCGGCCGCACCTTCGGCGTCACCCGCGAGCGGATCCGCCAGATCGAGAACAACACGCTGAAGAAGCTGCAGCGCCTTCCCGAGGCCCAGATGCTGCGCGAAGCCAGTTAGCCGGCGACCGGTTCAAGCACGAAGAGCTTGATCTCGCGGTCGGTGCGCGCCTCGTAGTCGTCGAAGCCCGAGTACTGCTCGTTCATCTTGCGCCAGAGCTCGGCGCGCTCCTCGCCGCCGGCGATGCGGGCGCGGACCGGCACGTGCTTGCGCCCGACCTCGACCTCGGCGTCGGGATCGGCCTCGAGGTTGAGCGACCAGGCGGGGACGCGGGCGTGGCCGGCGTTGGAGCCGATCACCACGTAGCGATCGCCGTCGGCGAGGTAGGCGACCGGCACGGTTCGCCGCTGGCCGGACCTGCGCCCGGTGGCGGTCAGCAGCAGCACCGGCGTGCGGTCGAGCTTGCCGAACAGCCGGCCGCCGCTCCAGCGGTAGAGCGGCACGTTGAGCTTGCCGGTCCAGCGCAGCCCGCGCGCGCCCATCGTGGTCGAGGCCCAGGTGTAGAAGCGGTCGCTCGGCACGGGGCTTAGAGTAGTCGTGTGGCCGAGCAACCGCACCCCTTTCGCCGCGCCGCCGAAGCGAAGGATCTCGAGCTGCTGACCGAGACCCTGCGCGAGGACGTCGTCCTGCACAGTCCGATCCTCTTCCGTGGCTTCGAGGGCCGCGAGGCCGTGGCGATGGTCCTCACCCACGTCGCCGCGACGCTGGAAGACCTCACCTACGTCGACGAGCTCGCCGGCGAGCGCAGCGTCGCCCTCCGCTTCCAGGCCAACGTCGGCGACCGCCAACTCGAGGGCATCGACTTCCTCGAGCTTGACGAGGAGGGCAAGGTCGCCGAGCTGACCGTCTTCATGCGCCCGCTCTCGGCCCTCACTCGCTTCAACGAGCAGATGGCCGCCCGCCTCGGCGCCACCACGTAGTCGGCTTCCTCTTCGCCCCTTTAGAATCGCGTCCCCGCTGCCAGGGGGAGTGCCAGAGCGGTCAAATGGAGCAGACTGTAAATCTGCCGGCTATGCCTACAGAGGTTCGAATCCTCTCTCCCCCATATGAGTGACCTCGCCGACCGCGTCATCGCCATCGCCGGGGTCGGCGGCGGGCTCGGCCCGCTCGTCGCCGGCCGGCTTGCCGCGAGCGGGGCGACGGTCGCCGGCACCGATCGCGATCAGGACCTGCTCGACGCGCTCCCCGGCCAGCTCGGCATCCCGGCCGAGCGCTGGGACGGGCGGGCCGTAGACCTGCTCGACGAGGGGGCGACGGGGGAGTGGTGCGCGGCCCTGGTCGAGCGCTTCGGCCGGGTCGACGGGCTCGTCCACCTGGTCGGCGGCTGGCGCGGCGGGCAGCCGCTGCACGAGGCGCCGCTGGCCGACTGGGAGCTGCTCCACGACCTCCTGATCCGCACCGTCCAGCACACCAGCCGCGCCTTCCACGACCAGCTGGCGGCGAGCCCGCACGGCCGCTTCGTCCTCGTCTCCGCCAAGCAGGCGCAGGCGCCGAGCAACGGCAGCGCCGCCTACGCGGCGGCGAAGGCCGCGGCCGAGGCCTGGACGCTGGCGCTGGCCGACGGCTTCGGGACCAGCGGCGCCACCGCCAACATCGTCGTCGTCGACGCGATCCTGACGCCGCGCATGCGGGAGGAAAGCCCGGGGGAGGACTTCCCCACCTTCACCCCGGCCGAGGACGTCGCCGCCGCGATCGCCTTCCTCTGCTCGGATGCGGGGAGGAAGATGAACGGCCAGCGATTCCCACTTACGATGGGTCGATGAGCAAGACGGCCAGGAGCGCCAAAGCGCCCGAAGGCAAGATGACGATCCGCGAGCTGGCCAAGCGGACCGGGATGACGATCCGCAACATCCGCGCCCACCAGACGCGCGGGCTGCTGCCGCCGCCGGAGGTCCAGGGCCGCACCGGCTACTACAACGAGGACCACATCGCCCGGATCGAGCTGACCCGGGAAATGCAGGCCGACGGGCTCAATCTGGAGGCGATCCGGCGCGTGCTCGAGAGCACCGGCGGCTCCTCGCAGGAGATCGTCGACTTCGCCCGCGCCGTCCGCGCCCCGTTCGAGGACGAGGCGCCGGAAATCTTCGCGGCCTCCGAGATCGCCGCCAGCTGGGGGGCGGAGGAGGTCGACCCGAAGCTGATCCGCCACGGCGAGAAGCTCGGCATCCTGCGCGAGATGCCCGACGGCCGGATCGAGGTGATCAGCCCGCGCCTGCAGGCCGCCGGCGCCGCCCTGGTCGAGCTCGGCGTCCGCCCCGAGTCGGCGCTGGCGACCGGCGACAAGCTGCGCCGCCACGCCGAGGGCGCCGCCCGCGCCTTCGTCGACCTCTTCGTCAAGGAGATCTGGGAGCCGTTCGACAAGGCCGGCCGGCCCGAGCAGGACTGGGCGAAGGTGCGCGAGGCGCTCGACCGGATGCGCCCGCTCGCCTCCGACGCGCTGCTGGCGATGTTCCAGATCACGATGGCCGAGGCGACCGAGAAGGCCAGCGAACGCACCCTCCGCGACGCCGCCAAGCCGGCCAAGTCGAAGCACGCCAAGCGCCGCTCGCGCTGAGCCCCGGAGTTCGGCTATGCTGTCTTCGTTCGGTCGAACGAACGAGAGGGGAGAAAGGCGATCGACATGGGTTCTTCCGGGAATGACGCGGCCGTGGCTGAGAACGGCGCTTCCGCCGCGCGCGAGCGCATCGTTCAAGCAACTCTCGACCTGATCGCCCGCGACGGGATCGGGAAGCTGAGCAATCGGCGCATCGCCGATGCGGCACGGGTCTCGCTCGGCTCGCTCACCTACCACTTCCCCAGCCAGGCCTCGTTGCTGCGGGAGAGCCTGCTCCTCTACGTGGGGAAGGAGGTCGACCGGATCGGCGCGATCGCCGCTGGCCTCCGCGGCCGCAGCCCGCATCCCAGCCCGCGGGAGATCTCGGTGGAGGTGCAGCGGTCGATCGCCGCGGGACTCGAGCGCACCGAGCCGCTGGCCGAGATGGAGCTGCACCTGCACGCGGCCCGCGATCGTGAGCTGCGGGACGCCTCGCGGCGCTGCTTCGCCGCCTATCAGGAGCTTGCCACCGCGGTCCTCGGCGCGCTCGGGGCGCCGGACCCGAGCCGCCATGCCCGCACCGTGGTCTCCGTGATGTACGGGATGGCGTTGGAGCAGATGGGCAGCGGCCGGCTCGACGCCGGCGCGATGACCGCGGCCCTGTCGACGATCGTCCGCGGCGCCTTCGCCGAAGGCCAACCGTCCCCATCGACCCGAGAGGATGTTTGAGATGCGCAAGAAGACCCTGGTGGTGGGGGCGCTGGCCCTGGCTGTGCTCACCATAGCCGGGACCGCCGAGGCGCTGGAACTGCGCGCCGGCGACTTGATCATCGAGGCCCACGGGGGCTTCGCCCCCCAGGCACTGCCGAAGACCGAAAACGCGCCGATCACCATTCACGGCGGCGGCAAGCTCTCGACGGTTTCGGGAGCCCTGCCGCCGATTCTGCAGACGTTGACGATCGAGTTCGACCGCCATGGCGCGGTCGAGACCACCGGCCTGGCGGTCTGCACGGCGGCGAAGCTGCAGAGCACCACGGTGTCGCAGGCGCGTCGCAACTGTCCGGAAGCGATCGTCGGCAGGGGCTTCGGCCACGCCGTCGTCGCCTTTCCGGAACAGAAGCCGATTCCGGTCTCCTCGCCGATCACGATCTTCAACGGCCCGCCGAAGGACGGGGACCCGACTGTCCTGGCTCACGCCTACACCACCGTCCCGGTCCCGACCACCTTCATCGTCCCGATCGTCATCGAAAGAATCCACGACGGCGTCTACGGCTACCGCACCAAAGCGAGGATCCCGAAGATCGCCGGTGGCAGCGGCGTGCCGATCTCCGGCTCGCTGAAGATCGGCCGCAAGTGGACCTATAAGGGCAAGCGCTACAGCTACGTCAACGCCCGCTGCGAAGTCGGCCACCTGCAGGCCAAGGGCGAATTCACCTTCAACGACGGGACCTTCCTCACCGGCACCTTCATCCGCGCCTGCCGGGTGCGAAAGTGAGTCGCGGGCCCGCTCAGCCGGGGACGATCGTCTTCATCGCCGCTTCGAGTTCGGCGACGCCGTAGGCGCCCTCGAGGCGGTCGCGGATGATCCCGTGGCGGTCGACGAGGAAGGTCCAGGGCTCGGTTTCCAGGTGGAACGCCTTCAGCTGCGGCCGGATCCCCTTGCTCGGTTCGTTTTCGACGTAGACCTCCTGGTGGATGAAGTCGGCCCTGCCTTCGTACTCGTCGGCGACCTGCTGGGCGACATCGACGACGGGGCCGCAGACGCGGCTCTGGCAGAGCGCCGGCGTCGCGAAGATCAGCACCACCGGCTGCTTGCCGAGGACTTCGGCGAAGTCGACCTTGTGCATCTGGTCGGGAGGCACCCGGGTGTCGATCTTGGCCAGGTCGCCGCCGACGTCGGCGGCGGTCAGCGTCGTGATCCGCGGCGGCCGCTGCCCGACCTGCGGGATCTTCGGGAAGGCGCCGACGTCCGGGCTCGGCACCCGTGAGGCTTCCAGCCCCTTCGGCCCCTTCAGCATCGCGACCACCAGCCACGGTCCGTTGCTGGTGAAGTTCACCTTGGGGACGACGTAGACGGTCTTCGCCTCGCCCGGGACTTCGCTGGTCTGGGAGCGGTAGGCCGGCTTCGTTTCCAGCGAGGTCACCCGCGCCGGCAGCGGCCCCTGCACGGGGCTGTGTTCGTTTTTGGCGACGTAGATCGCGGCGTCGGCGTCGCTGACCTGCTTGTTGCCGACCGTGAAGACGCCGAACGAGTAGCGGTTCTCGCCCTTGTCGAAGGTCTGGGACGCGGGCGCGATCACCAGCTTGGTCGGCTTCGCCCCCGAGTCCGTCAGCAGCTGCGAGATCGTCTTCCCCTTGGCGGCGGGGAACTCGGTCGCCGGCGGCGCCGGCCGTTCGCCGCCGCCACCGGAGCCGCCGCAGCCGGCGAGCAGCGCCGCCAGCGCGCAGCCGAGCAGGGCCAGCGATGAGATCGGGTGGCGGTGGCGCACGCTCGGCAAGCTACCGATCTCGCCTAAACGCCTCCCAGCTCTGGGGCGGGGACGGCCACCCACTACCTTTAGGGCATGGCAAAGGTCCTCTACACCGCCGAGGCCCATGTCACCGGCGGCCGCGCCGCGGGTCATGGGCGCAGCAGCGACGGCGTTCTCGAGGTCGACCTGCGGACGCCGCCGGAGATGGGCGGGGAGGGGGGAGGCACCAACCCCGAGCAGCTCTTCGCGGTCGGCTACGCCGCCTGCTTCGAGGGCGCCCTGGCCGCCGTCGCCCGCCGCCAGAAGGCCGAGGTCGGCGACGTCGAGATCGACTCCAAGGTGAAGCTGATGACCGCCGAGGACCGCAGCTTCACGATCGCCGCCGAGCTGCACGTGACCCTGCCCTCGGTCGCCGGCCCCGATGCGGTCGAGCTGGTCCGCGCCGCCCACCGGGTCTGCCCCTACTCCAACGCCACCCGCGGCAACATCGAGGTCGAGCTGACCGCCAACGGCATCGCCGTCGAGGCCTGAACGCGTTCGCCCGCCCGGCGCTGTGCGTCGGCGTAGCATTGAGGGCATGACCCGTTCCTCGCGCACCTTGCTGGAGCCCGGCCACGAGGCCGAGTGGGCCGTTCTCAATCGCGAGAAGCGCGAATACCACCAGGGGGTAGCGCGGGCACTGACGCCGTCCGAGCGGATCGCCCAGGGCCAGAAGCTCTCCCAGCAGGCGGTGTCGCTGCTGGCCGCGTCCATACGAGCTGGCAATGTCCCAAGACGAGCCTTCTGGTCCTGATCTGGACGGTGTCGTCGCCGACGCCAACGCGGTCGGGTTGTCCTATGTCGTGATCGGCGCCCATCATCTTAGCGTCAAAAGCCGCCACGGCATCGTTGACATCATGCGGGGTGGCCTGCCCAGCGTCGTCGGCTTCAAGCGCCTCGCGGGTCGGCCCCAGGACAAGCGCGACCTGGAAGAGCTGGAGTCGCTCCACGGCGAGCTGCCGATCGAGCCGATCCCCGGCCTCGACTAGGCCAGTAGCGTGAAGCGTCCAGAGGAGCTTGCGAGAGGAGATCGTGCATGACCGGAAGCGCAGACTTCACCAAGGAGGAGTGGGAGATCGTCAGGGAGGGCCCGACCAGCGCCGGGATGGTCGTCTCCGCCGCGCAGCGCGGCGGCAGCTTCCGCGAGGCGATCGCGATGGCCAAGGCCTACACCGAGGCGCGCAAGGAGCACGGCGACTCGGCACTGCTCGATGAGCTCGTCGCCAGCAAGCCGGAGATGGACCACACCAGGGTCCACTCGGCCGAGGAGCTGAAGGCGAACGGCCTGAAGCGGATCGGCGAAGCGGTAGCGCTGGTCGAGCAGAAGGCAACCCCCGCCGAGCTCGGCGACTACCGCCTCTTCGTCACCTCGCTGGCCAAGCGCGTCGCCGCCGCCAAGAAGGAGGGCGAGGCGGCTGCTGTCAGCGAGGCCGAGGCCGCGGCGATCGCCGAGATCGAAGCGGCGCTGGGCGTGGTTTAGCTCAGAAACGTGATGTCTCCGGCGTGACGGCCGCCTGGCCGTATCACGCCCTCGTACCCAACGCTTTTTCCCACTGCGGGAGCCGGCCTGGCTTCCGCGGCGCTCCTGCGTGTTTTTAGAAACATCAACTTTTGCTTGACCCTCCGAACGCCTTGTGTTTCAATGACGCCTGCTTCATGTACGACATAGTTCAGTTCCTCGCGGACTGAACTGAATCACAGGGAAAGCATCGTCGCCCCGGATGGGACCGGGCACAGGGAAAAGCCAGGGAGAGGAATGCACCGCATGGAGTTCCAAGCAGCTTCGAGCAGGGACCACAGCGCCAGCGCCACCGCGACCGGCCCTGCCCCCTCCTCCAGCCCGGCCCCCGTGGCTCTCCCTGGCCCGCGGAGCCGCAGGAGCGGCGCGACCGACCCGAGGCGCTGCGAGGCCCGTCCCGCCCTCGCGGCCCGGGCCGCTCGCGGCCGCTCCACCCACTTGCCCACCGTCACCCACCTCCGGCCCGCGCCTTTGGCGGCCGCCGGGGCTAGCCGGGGAGCCCCGGCAGGACCAAGTCATCCAACCCGGCCGGCACGGGAAGCCGGCTCCAAGGAGGAGAACTAGATGCAACGCCTCAAACACCCGGTCCGCGCGATCCGCGAACCGTTCGGCACCGCCGGCCTGATCGTCGCCGTCGTCGCCCTCGTCTTCGCCATGCTCGGCGGCGCCTACGCCGCCAGCGGCGGCTCCCACGCCACCGCCTCCAAGGCCAAACAGGGCAAACCCGGCAAACCCGGTAAAACCGGCCCCGCCGGACCGGCAGGCCCCGC
>Ga0265319_1000695_pt1 | contig 21936 bp, 11 predicted proteins | sample 4824metaG_FD_192443 | JGI IMG/M metagenome (GOLD analysis project Ga0265319, IMG submission 192443) | Rhizosphere microbial communities from Carex aquatilis grown in University of Washington, Seatle, WA, United States - 4-8-24 metaG | ecosystem: Host-associated > Plants > Roots > Rhizosphere >...
GTGAAGATGAGGTTGGGCTCGACGCCGGTCCGCTTGCTGTAGTCGTGGGGCGCCATGTTGACCAGTTTCTCGACGTTGAATGTGCCGACCTTCACGTCCTCGCCGCCGACCTTGATCGTCTCGAACTTGCCCGCGACGGGAGTGAAAAGGTAGATCCATTTATTGTTCACTGGGGGATTCAGCGTCTTGGCCTCGGGCAGGGGCGTCATGTTGGCGACGCCGTCCGGCCCGCCGCCGTCACCCGAGAAAAGCTTGCCGTCCCAGGACACATTGTAATGGACCGACCATTGCTCGCGCGTGATCGGGTAGCGGATGCGCTCACCCGTGTAGATGTTGACCGCCGCCAGCCAGAACTCGACGGAGCGCGGCGTCTGCAGATCGTACCAGACCTGCCGGCCGTCATGGCCGAAGAACTCGTGGCCGGCGATTTCGTACTGCATGGTGCGCGGATGCATCAGCCGCATCGCGCTGCCGTCGTTGTGCATGGTCCAGATCCGGTCCACCTCGTGCCATTCGCCCTCGTGGCAGAACAGGACCATGTTCGGATCCGTCGGGGACGACTGGATGTGATTGAGGTTGTCGGTCGTCGGATGGAACGTCTTCACCTCCCCGGTCGGGATGTTCACGGTGAAGAATTCCAGCTGGCGTCCCGCGCCGCCACCGCCACCGCGCCGGCCCTGCGCCGGGGGACCACCGGCGGCGGGGGCACCATTTGCGGGAGGTCCCCGTTGGGCATCGGGCCCGCCCGGACCACGGCCCTGGCCACCGGGGGCGCCGGTTCCGGGAACGTTGGTCTTGCCGACGATCGTCGTCTCGTCGGCGGAGACGCCGCCGAATTCGCCGGTGAAGGGCAGGGTGACGATCTCGCGCGTCGCCTTCGTGTCGACGTTGGTGGCGTAGATCACGGTGTGGCCGTCGATGTTCTTCTGGTAATAGACCGTGCGGGTCTTCCGCCCGACCTCGATGCCGGCGCTGCTGCCCATGCCGTAGCGCACGCCAGGTGCGACGAGTTCGATCTCGCGGGTCTTGAGATTGACCGTCGAGAGGCCCCCGGGCGTGACGATGATCATCTTGTCTCCCTGCGGGGTGAACGGATTCTGATGGAAGTAAAGGCTCGCGCTGCCCGGTTCGTTGGTGAGGCGAACGATGCGATGGCCGGTGTCCGGGTCGATCCAGTCGGATGGGAATGCGGCGGCCGGAGCATCGGCACCAAGGGCGCGCGTGGCGGCCAGGGTCAGGACAACGAGAAGCGGGGAAGAGAAGCGCATGGCGATGGAAGCGTAGGAGGAATGAGAGAACCCGAAGCGGAACTCACCACCGGTCCGTCCGGAAGGAAGGACTCGGAAGACCGGCACCGTTGTAGAGATTGCAGCCGTCGGGAAAGTTGTCCCAGGCGTAGCGCACGGCGACCGGCGACGGGACATCCGCGCTGGAGACGACGACGCTGTCGCCCTCGATGCGGGCCTCGGCGGGGACGAATTTCTGGTCGGCGCCGGCGATCACGAACCACTTGAGCGGACCGCCCTTGGCGACGAGGCCGCTGTCGGCGTGGGAGAATTTCAAGCGGAGGGTCCGGCCATCGGTGGTGAGCGACTCAAACATCGGGCCCGAGTACTCGAGCTTGCGGCCGTAGACGTTGGCCAGCGCGATGCGGGCGAGGCGGTCGCCGACATCCTGCTTGTTGTGCGGGTGGACGTTCTTCTCCTCGCCGATGTCGACGGTGACGGCCATGCCGGTGTTGGGCTCGAGCTTGAGCAGGGTCGCCTGGGCCTCGCGCACGACCGGGCTGTTGCTGGTCGCGGCCTGTCCGGCCAGCTGCACGATGTAGAACGGGAAGTTTCCCTCGCCCCACAGCTTGCGCCAGTCCTCGACGAGCGTGGCCTGGACATGGGGATAGAGGGCACGGCCGGCGTCGCCGCCGACGATGGACTCGCCCTGGTACCAGATGGCGCCGCGGATGGCGTAGGGGATGGCGGGGTTGATCATGCCATTGAAGAGCACCGTGGCGTTGTGCTGGTCCTGGGCCGGATCGCGGGCGGTGTTGCCACCGCGCCGAGGGGCGCGCTGGCCGTTGGCGGCGGCCGCGGTGCCGGCCTTGGTGTCGGCGGATGGAGGCGGGGCCGACACGTCCTCGGAACGCGGGGGCGCCACCGTGGCGGGCGGCTTGTCGCGGAATGCCTTCTCGGCTGCATCGAACCGGTCGAGCATCGGCTTGAGCTGCGGATCGGCAGCCATGGTTTCGCGCCGGATCCAGGCCTCGGCGGTGCTGGCGCCGAACGAGAGCGCGAGGATGCCGACGGGCACCTTGATATCACGCTGCAGGTCCCGCGCGAAAAGGTATCCGATCGCCGAGAAGGCCGGGACCGTCTCCGGGCTGCAGATCTGCCAGTCCCCGCGGATGTGGTCCTGCGGCTCATAGGCCTTGGTGCCCGCGCCGGTGAACATGCGGATCAGCGGATAGTTCGCGGCGGCAATCTCCGCCTCCTCGTTGGCCACGCCTGCAAAAGCCTTCACCTTCTTGGACACGGTGAATTCCATGTTGGACTGGCCCGAGGCGAGCCAGACCTCGCCGACCAGCACGTCGTCGAGGCGAAGCGGCGTCGCCGTGCGCGAACCGGTGACGGTCATGACCCGCCCATCAGCCGAGGCCGGGAGTGCGTCGAGATTGACGCGCCACCGGCCATCGGCGCCGGCGGTGGCGGTTTTGTGCTGCCCGGCGAATTCGACCGTGACGCTCTCGCCGGAATCGGCCGTGCCCCAGACCGGCGCGGCCATTTCGCGCTGGAGGACCATGTGGCTCGTAAACGGACTGGCGAGCGTCACCGCGGCGGCCAGCGGTGCGCTCCCGAGCAGAAACGCCGCCGCGAAGCGGACCGAGGTCTTGGCATTCATCGGGCGCGAAGGCTCAGTTCTCGACGATGCCCGCGATCGGGTAGTTCCACTGGTCGGAACGGAACGGCGCGGCCGGGAGGCCGGCGGCGTTGTACAGGTTGCAGCCCCAGCCCTCCGGATAATCGGTGAAGGCGTAGCGCACGGCGACGGGTGCAGGCACCTGGGCGCTGCTGACCACAATTGTGTCACCGTCGATCTTGGCGTCAGCGTCGACGAATTTCTGGTCGGCGCCGGCGACCTGGAAACCCTTCAGCGGACCGCCCTTGGCGACGAGACCGCCCCCGAGGTGGGTGAAGCTGACCCGGACGGTATCCTTCGCGATTTTGCTCGAGGCGTAGATCGGGCCGTAGGCTTCGATCTTGCGGCCGTAAGCATTGGCCAGGGCGATCTTGGTCAGGCGATCGCCGAGCGGCTCCTTGTTGTGCGGGTGCACGTTCTTGGCCTCGCCGATGTCGATCGTGACGGCCATGCCGGTATTGGGCAGCGAGAGCACGGCCATCTGTTCCTCGCGGATGCGCGGGTTGTTGCTGATGTTCTCCTGGCCGGGCAGCTGCACGATGTAGAAGGGAAAATCGCCCTCGCCCCAGCGCTTGCGCCAGTCGGTGATCAGCGCCTTCTGTACGTAGCCGTAGAGGTTGAGCCCGGGCGTGCCGCCGATGATGGATTCGCCCTGGTACCAGATGACGCCCTTGATGGCGTAGGGGATGATGGGGTTGATCATGCCGTTGAACTGCACCGTGGGGAAATGCTGGTCCTGCACGGGATCGCGCAGGCTGGTGACCGGCCCCGGGGCGCGCGGCTTGTTGATCGGGGTCGGGCGGATGGGGGCGTTGGCCGGCGGGCCTTGCGGCTTCTGGCGGAAATAGGCCACGGAGGCGTCCAAGGAATCGAGCATCCACTTGAGCTTCGGATCCATCATGGCCTCGCGGGAGATCCACGCCTCGGCGCAGCTGGCGCCGGCCGCGGAGGTGATGATGCCGACGGGTACGTTCAGTTCCTTCTGGAGATCGCGGGCGAAAAGGTAGCCGACGGCGGAAAAACCGGGAACGGTCGCGGGGCTGCAGACCAGCCACTGGCCGGTCACCTCGGTCTGCGGTTCGTAGGTTTTCAGCCCCTTGACCGTGAACATGCGGATCTGCGGGAAATTCGCCGCGGCGATTTCCTGCTCCTCGTTGACCAGGCCGGCAAAGCCGGCCTTCGCCTTCGACACCGTGAACTCCATGTTCGACTGGCCGGAACCCACCCAGACCTCGCCGACGAGGACGTCCTTGATCACGAGCGGGGCCGGCGTCTGGTCGCCTGAAATGGTGAGCTCAAGCGGACCGCCGGACTTGAGCGCGGTCAACTTTGCCTGCCACCGGCCATCGGCCCCGGCGACCGCGGAGGCCTGCTGGCCGGAGATCGCCATGGAGATTTTTTCACCCGGGGCGGCGGTGCCCCAGACCGGGACGGAAATACCCGATTGCAGCACCATGTGGTCGCTGAAGAGGGCGTTGGGCTTGACGGTAGCGAGCAGCGGGCTGGCGGCGGAGCCGAGGACCGCCAGCGAAGACAGCAGAGCAAGGAGTTTTCTCATGACGCGGATTGAAGGCTGGGGTGGAGGTAACACAGGCGGGGAAAACCGCCTGCCGACGCCTGACGAGGCGCGGGGAAAAAGGATGCCCTCCGTCCCTGAAATATCGAGCCTGTCCTGCGTCCGGATGACGGGCTGTTTTTCCCCGCACGGGCTGGAGGGACCGGCGGATCGGCAGGATCCTGATTTCACATCGGTCCCATTATCGTTCTCTTTCTCGTTCTCCCTCCGAACCCCGATTCGAGAACGAGGAACGAGAAAGAGAACGAGAACGATTTTGAGCAAATCCGCCTGGATCAGGACACCACGGGCGAATTCATGGTTTGGGCCCCGGGGCAAGGTGCCCGCGATCCACGGCCTCCTGCACCATCCGGGCCGCGTATTCCCAAAGCGCCACCGAGCCTTGCGCAACGTGTGCGTTGCGGGCGAGCACGCGATCCTGCGTGATGCCGTGCCGCTGCCAGGCGGCACCCTCGGTCCGGCAATTCAGGAGCATCGGCTGGAACCGGTCGACGGCGGCGGCGAAACGCGCCTCGGGGGTCTTCTGGTCCTCGAATTCATCCCACAGCGCGCGAAAACCGGCCGCCTGGTCGAGCGGGAGCAGGCCGAAGATCCGCTCCGCGGCAAGGGCCTCGCGCTCATGCTGACCGGCCATGCGCGCCGTGTCGTAGGCAAACGTGTCGCCGGCGTCGATCTCGACGAGGTCGTGCACGATGAGCATCTTCAGCACGCGCAGCACATCGAGGGACGGATGATTGGCGTGCTCGGCGAGGACGATGACACACAGGCAGAGATGCCAGGAGTGCTCGGCGTCGTTTTCCGCCCGCCGGCTCCGGGTGGTGACTGTCTGGCGGAAGATGTCCTTGAGCTGGTCGACCTCAGCGATGAATTCGACTTGGCGGCACAGACGCGTTGAAGATTCGTTCACGGATTCGAAAGGGGGTTGGAGCCCAGTCTGCAACGGACGGGAGGTTGCATATCAAGTATGATCACCGCAGTGCCGAGTTTGGACCAAGCCGAGTCGGCGCGCTTGGAGCCAACCCGCAGGTCGGCGATCGCGAGTCGGAAGGGTGCCTGAAATTCATGACGGCGACGAAATCAGAACATGATCCCGGTGCAATGCGTGAACTTGTCTCGGGACGATTCCCGGGACACGTTCGCCCCGTGTCGAAAATCCTGCCCCTGATCATCGCCATGTCCACCGCACCTGTCGTGGCCGACCCGCCAAAATGGATTTATCCCGTCGCGCCCAAGGGAAGCCAGGTGGACGACTACCACGGCAGCAAAGTGCCGGACCCGTACCGCTGGCTCGAAGACCTCGATGCGCCGCCGACCCAGGCCTGGGTTGCGGCGGAAAACCGGCTGACCCACGGCTTCCTCGAGTCGCTGCCGCAGCGGGCCCGGTTCCAGGCGCGCCTGGCGAAGCTCTGGAACTATGCGAAATTCGGCCTGCCGTTCAAGGAAGGTGGACAATATTTCTTCCTCAAGAATGACGGCCTTCAAAACCAGGCGGTGCTTTATGTGCAGCCGACACTGACCGCGGCGCCGCGGGTGCTGCTCGATCCCAACGCCATGGCGAACAACGGCACCGTGGCGCTGACCGAGAGCGTCGTGTCCCATGACGGTCAATGGCTGGCGTATGGCACCGCGACGGCCGGCTCCGACTGGAATGAGTACCGCGTGCGGTCGGTCGCCACCGGAAGGGACGCGGCCGACCTGGTGCAATGGGTGAAGTTTTCGAACCTGTCCTGGACGCGCGACAGCCGCGGCTTCTTTTACTCGCGCTACGACGAGCCGAAGGCCGGCGCGGGCACCGGCGGGACCTTTGCCGAGCTCCTGCACCAGAAACTCTGTTATCACCTGCTGGGCACGCCGCAGAGCGCGGACCGCCTGATCTGCGAGATTCCCGACGAGCCGAAGTGGTTTGTCCGCGGCGAGGTCACGGAGGACGGTCGATTCCTCGTCATCACGATCGAGCGGGGCGATTCCAATTTCAACCTGCTCCGCATGGTGGACCTGGTCGATCCCCTGAATCCCCGCCTGGACGCCCCGGTGGTGGGCTTGGTGGACAATTGGAATGCAAAGTACGCCGTGGCCGGCAACGACGGCCCCGTGTTTCTGGTGCAGACCGACCTCGACGCGCCCCGCAAGCGCATCGTGGCCATCGACACCCGCGCACCACAGCCGGCGAACTGGAAGCCGCTGGTGGCGGAGGGAGCGGATGTCGTCGACTCGTCCAGCGTGGTGGGCGGCCGGCTGGTGGTCCTGGCGATGCACGATGCAGCCAGCCGGCTCCGGGTTTACGGCAAGGACGGGCGGCCGCAGGGCGAGATCCCGCTGCCGGGACTCGGGCAAGTCCTGGGGATCAGCGGCCGGGAGGACGACCCGGAACTTTTCTACAATTTCACCTCCTTCACCTATCCGACGACGGTTTTTCGCCATGACCTGGCGACGGGAGGCGATGCGGTGTTCCGGGCCCCGGAGATGACCTTCGATCCGGCGGCCTACGAGACGAAGCAGGTGTTCTACGTCTCCAAGGACGGCACACGCGTGCCGATGTTCATCACCCACAAGAAGGGGCTGAAGCTCGACGGAACCACGCCCACGCTGCTGTATGCCTACGGCGGCTTTGACATCGCGATGATGCCGGCGTTTTCCGTGAGCAATCTCGCGTGGCTGGAACTCGGCGGCGTCTACGCCATGCCGAACCTGCGGGGCGGCGGCGAATACGGCCGCGAGTGGCACGAGGCCGGCACGAAGGAGCGGAAGCAGAATGTCTTCGACGACTTCATCGCCGCCGCGGAATGGCTGTTTGCAAACCATTACACCTCGCCGGCTCATCTCGTCATCAGCGGTGGGAGCAACGGTGGGCTGCTGATCGGCGCGGTCCTGAACCAGCGCCCGGATCTCTGCCGGGTGGCCTGGCCGGCGGTGGGCGTGATGGACATGCTGCGCTTCCACAAGTTTACCGTCGGGTACGCCTGGGTGTCCGACTACGGGTCGAGCGACGATCCGGCGGGATTCAAGTACCTGGCGGCCTATTCACCCCTGCACACCATCCGGGCCGGCGCCGATTACCCGGCGGTGCTCGTCACGACAGGCGACCACGACGACCGGGTGTTTCCGGCCCATTCATTCAAGTACACCGCGGCCCTGCAGGCGGCGGTCGCGGGCAATCCCAATGCCGGTCCCGTGATGATCCGGATCGAGACCCAGGCTGGGCACGGGGCGGGCAAGCCGACCTCAAAGATCCTCGAGGAATCCGCCGACAAACTGGCGTTCGCCGCCTATTTTCTCGGGATCAAATCGAGTCAGGTGCCGTGATGACGGAACGACTGCGGGCGGACGTGCTGCCGTCGCGGTGACCGTGCCGACGTCGGAGCGGGCTCACCATCCGCCGCCAAAGGCCTTCACGAGGAGGACGCTGGCGATGAAGCGTTGGGCGTTGAACTGGGTCGCGATGCGCTCGTTCTGGAGCGCAGTGCGCTCGGCGTCGACCACCTCCAGGTAGCTGACGAGGCCGGCCTTGTAGCGCAGGGTCGAGAGCGTGGCGGCCTGGCGGGAGGAATTGACGGCGCGGATGAGCACGAGCGACTGCTGGTCGAGATTGTGCAGACGGCTGAGGCCGTCCTCCACCTCCTGGAAGGCCACCAGGACATGCTCGCGATAGTTGGCGACGGCCTCTGCATAGGCGGCCTTCGCGCGATCATAGTTGGCCACGTTGCGACCGCCCTGGAAGATCGGCAGCGAGAGTGATGGTCCGAGGGACCACTGGCGGCTGTCCCAGTTGAAGAGGGAGTTGAGATCGTTGCTATTGTAGCCGGCGGAGCCGATGAGGCTGATCGACGGGAAGAACGCGGACTTGGCGAAGCCGATCTGGGCGCTGGTGGCGGCGAGCGTGCGCTCGGCGCCGGCCACATCGGGGCGCCGCTCAAGCAATTCCGAGGGCAGGCCGACCGGCAGGGCCGGCACGGCGGCGGGAAGGACACCCGTGTCGTCGAATACGAAATTCTCCGGGAGCTGCCCGCAGAGCAGGGCGAGCAGGTGGCGCAGCACCGTGCGGTCCTGGGCAAGGGTGAGGGCGTCGCTCTCGGCCGACGCGAGCTCGGTCTCAGCCTGCAATACGTCGAGCTGGGCCCCGGCGCCACCGCTGTAAAGCGTGCGCACGAGGTCGAGCGCCTTGCGCCGGGTATCGATGCTGCGGTCGACGAGGCCGCTTTCCTCCGTGAGCGAGCGGAGCGTGAAATAAACCTGGGCGACGTCGGCCTGGACGCCGAGCAGCACGGTCTGGTAGGCGGCGTCACTGGCCTCCGCGAGCGCGCGGGCGCTTTCGTTGGCGCGGCGGACGCGGCCCCAGAGGTCGATCTCGTAGCCGAGGTCGAGCGGCAGGTTGTAGGAGTTGGTGGTGTAGGAGGAGCGCGTCGCCGGGACCTGGGTCTGGCGATTGCCGGAGTACCGGGCCCGCGAGCCGCTGGGATCGAGGGACAGGAGCGGGAAGAGATCGGCGCGGCTTATGCCGGCAATGGCGTAGGCCTGGTCGCGCCGCGCGACGGCAGCCTGGATCGTGGGGCTGGCGGCCGCGGCCTGGGTCTCGAGCGCGTCGAGCGTGGGATCGTGGAAGATTTTCCACCAAGCCCCCTTCGGCAGGTTATCCTTGGGCGCGGCGACCTTCCACGGACCGGCTTCGGTGAACGCCGCGGGCACGGCCGTATCGGGCCGCTTGTAATCGGGGCCGACGGCGCAGCCGGCGAGGAGGAGCAGCGCGAGTGTGACGACGGGTTTGCGCGTGGCCTTGATTGGACCGAAGGTGGAGCGCGTTGAGCTCAACGCGCTGGGCATCGCCGTCCGCGTTTGACCGCTGACGGACTCAAACAACGCGTTGGGGTCAACGCGTTCCACCCGTTGAGGAAAAAATCGGTGCATGGCGGATCAGTCCTTCTTGGCCGGGGCGGGCAGGAGCGGCTCGACCACGAGGCCCTCCGTGAGCGAGTCACTCGGATTCGCGATCACCTGGGTGCCTTCGGTCAGGCCGTCGGTGATTTCCACAGTCAGGCCGAAATCGCGCCCGAGTTTCACTTTGGCAAGATGCACGGTGTCCTTGGCGTCGACCGTGGCGATAAAAGTGCCGTCGCTGCGCAGGATGACGGCGTTGGAGGGGATGATCAGCGGCGGCTCGCCGGCCTGGAGCCGGAACCTCACCTGGCCGAACATGCCCGCGAGCAGTTCGCCTTTGTCGTTGGGAATCTGCACCTCGGTCAGCAGCGTGCGGGTGGCGGCGTCGAGCGCACCGGCGACCCGGACGACCTGGCCGGGAAACACTCGGCTCGGGTATTCGTTCACGAGGACCTCGACGGGAAGTCCGGGATGCACCGAGCGGTAATAGGCCTGAGGGATGCTGGCGTAGACGCGCAGCGTGCCGGTCTGCGCGATGCGGAAGAGCGCCCGGCCGGCGCCGCCGGCGCTGATGAGCGCGCCCATATCGACATTGCGGGCCGAGATCACGCCATCGAACGGCGCGACGATCGTCTGGTATTGCTTGAGCTGGGTAAGCCGGGAGACGTTGGCCTCGGCGGCGTGCACGTCGGCCTCGCCCGCGGCGAGGGCCGCCACCTTGACGTCGACTTCCTGCTGCGCGACGGCGTTCTGCGCGCCGAGATCCTTCCAGCGGGTGGCGCTGGTGCGGGCGAGTTCCAAGTTGGCCTTCGCCTGCTCGAGCGCAGCGCGGGCCTGGTTGAGCTGCTGGTCGACCTCGGGCCCGTCGATGACGGCGAGCGTCTGGCCGGCCTTAACCTTGTCGCCGAGATCCACGAGGAAGCTTGCAAGGTAGCCGTCCGTGCGGGCGTAGATCGGCGTTTCCTGCAGCGATTCCAGGCTGGCGGGCAGCAGGATCTCGTTGGCCTCGGGCGAATGGCGGGCGACCACGACGTTGACCGGGGGCCGCCCGAGGGCGGCGGCGCGCGCGTCGAGTTCGGCCGCGGCCCGCAGGCGCGGGCGCACGCCGAGGAAATAAACGGCCAGCCCGCCGACGAGGACGATGATCAACAGGAAACGGAACGAGGACTTCATGACATTAGAACGGGAAAGTGGTGGAGTAGGATTGATTTCCTCAGGGGTGGGCGGGTGGAGTTCCGGCCATTTCCTCCGCGAGGGTCTCCTCCGGCCGGTGGCCGGCCTTCTTGCGCAGCGAGGCGTAGACGACGGGCACGAGGAACAGGGTGGCGACCGTCGCGAGCAGGAGTCCGCCGATGACGGCGCGGCCGAGCGGGGCGTTTTGCTCGCCGCCATCGCCGAGGCCGAGCGACATCGGGAGCATGCCGATGATCATGGCGAGCGCGGTCATGAGCACGGGGCGAAGGCGCGTGTGGCCGGCCTCGAGCGCGGCGGCGCGGGCGTCCTTGCCCTCCTTGCGCTGGTCGTTGGCGAAGGTCACCACGAGGATGGCGTTGGCGGTGGCCACGCCGATGCTCATGATCGCGCCCATGAGCGAGGGCACGCTGAGCGTGGTATGGGTCAGGTAGAGCGCCCAGACGATGCCGCTGAGCGCGCCGGTCAGCGCCATGATGATGATGAACGGATCGAGCCAGGACTGGAAGTTCACGACCATGAGCAGGTAGACGAGGGTGATGGCGAACAGCACGCCGATGCCGAGGCTGCGGAACGATGAGTTCATGCTCTGGACCTGGCCGCGCAAGGTGATGACGCTGCCGCGCGGAAGCTTCGGCGTGAACTCCTTGATGATATTGTTCGCTGCGTCGGCCACGCTGCCGAGGTCCCGGCCATCGACGTTGGCGTAGACGTCATAGACCGGCGCGATGTTGTAATGGCTGACCACGATCTGCTCGGTGGTGCGTTCGATGGAAGCAACATTGCCGAGAATCTGCGCGCCGCTCGGCGTGCCACCCGGGGAAATCGGCGTTTCCTGTAGCGACTCGATGGAATCGAGCTGAAACTGGGGTGTCTGGGTGGCGACGGTGTACTGCACGCCGTTTTGCGGGCTGAGCCAAAAATTTGGCGCGGCCTGCGACGTGCCGGCGAGAGAAATGAGAAGATTGCTGGCTACATCGCGCTGGGTCAGTCCGACCTCACTGGCGCGAGTGCGGTCCACGTTAATCTTAAAGGCCGGTCCATTGACGACCTCGTGCACATGCACATCGACGGCGCCGGGAATGCGTGCGACCCGGGCGGAAATCTGCTGCGCGAGGCCGTAATTGGTAAAGCGATCCCGGCCGGGGCCGCTAATCTGCACGTCGATCGGCGCGGGCAGGCCAAAGTTGAGGATCTGGCCGACGATGTCGGAGGGCTGGGTGAAAAACGTGTAGTCGGGGAACTGGTGGTTCAGACGCGCGCGCAGCTCGCGCACGTAGGCCCAGGTCGAGCCGTGCTTCTCCGGGTTGAGCGAGACGAGGATCTCGCCGTCGGAGGCGCTGATGGTGGCGGAGTCGCTGAAGGCGAGGTTGAGGCCGCCGTTGGGCAGGCCGATGTTGTCGAGGATCGTGACAAGCTCGTCGGCGGGGATGACCTCGCGGATGACGTTCTCGACCCGGGTGAAGACGCGCTCCGTTTCCTCGATGCGCGTGCCGGCGGGGGCGCGGACGTGCAGGCGGAACGAGCCGGCGTCCACAATCGGGAAGAAGTCCCGGCCGAGGAAGGGCTCGAGCAGGCCCGTGAGGGCGACGAACACAAAGGTGCCGATGACCACCGCCGCGCGGTGATCGAGGCACCAGTCGAGGGCGCGCGTGTAGCCGTGGCGGAAACGTGCGAAGTGGCGGTTGAAGCGCTGGTGGATCCGCCAGAAAATGTCGCCCTTGGGCGCGGCGGGATCGACGTGTCCGTCGTCGGCGTCGTGCAGGATCGGCTGCCCGTGCATCAGGAAGTGCACGAAGGTTGGCACCACGGTCCGGGAAAGAAAGTACGAGGCGAGCATCGCGAAGATGACAGCCATTGCGAGGGGGCTGAAGAGGTACTTGGCAACGCCCTCCAGGAAGAAGATCGGGACGAAGACGATGCAGATGCAGAGCGTGGAGACGAAGGCCGGCGTTGCGATCTGCTCGGCGCCGTCGAGGATGGATTGGATGAGCGATTTCTTGAGGCCGAGGTTGCGGTCGATGTTCTCGATCGTGACGGTGGCGTCGTCGACGAGGATGCCGACGGCGAGCGCGAGGCCGCCGAGGGTCATGGCGTTGATCGTCTGGCCGCAGGCCGCGAGGCAGAGGATCGAGCAGAAGATGGAGAGCGGAATTGAAACGACCACGACGACCGTGTTGCGCCACGTGCCGAGAAAGAGCAGGATCATCAGCGCAGTGAGGATGGCGGCGATGATGCCCTCGGTCACCACCCCCCAAAGCGCGGACCCCACAAAGACCGACTGGTCGAACTGCGGATGCATCTCGAGCTCGGGCGGGAGGGTGGACTGGACCTGCGGCAGGATGGCCTTGATGCGCTGGATGATGTCGAGCGTGGAGGCGCCGCCGTTCTTCAGGATCGTCATCAATGCACCGCGGGTGCCGTTCTGGCGGACAATGTTGGTCTGGGGCGCGAAGCCGTCGCGGACCTGGGCGACATCATGGATGTAGATGGTCGTGCCGTTGACCTGCTTGACCGGCAGGTCGCCGAGGCCGGCCACCAGGTCGGGGCTGCTGTTGAGCAGGACGCCGTATTCGCGGTCGCCGATCTTCGCGGTGCCGGAGGGCAGGGTGAGGTTCTGGGCATTGAGGGCGTTGCTGACGTCGGAGGGCGTCAGCCCCTTCGCCTGCAAGGCCCGTGGGTCGAGGTCGATCTGGATCTGGCGGACCTTGCCGCCGAGCGGCAGCGGCACGGAGGCGCCCTGCACGGTGGCCAGCTGGACGCGGAGGAAATTCAGGCCGATGTCGTAGAGCGTCTGCTCGGTGAGGGTCTTGCTGCCGAGGCCGAGCTGGAGGATCGGGACGTTCGAGGCGCTGTAGCGGATGACGAGCGGGGGCGTGGTGCCGGGCGGCATGATGCGGACGACCGTCTGGTTGATGGCGGTGACCTGCGCGACCGCCGCGTCCACGCTCGCGCCCGGCTGGAAGTACACCTTGATCACGCCGACGCCGCCCAGCGACTGCGACTCGATGTGCTCGATGTCGTTGACCGTGGTGGTCATGGCCCGCTCGCTGATGGTGACGATGCGCTTCTCCATCTCCTCGGGCGTGAGGCCGGTGTAGGACCACAACACGGTGACGACGGGGATGTCGATGGACGGGAAGATGTCCTTCGCCATCCGACGCAGCGTGACGATGCCGAGGATGACGATGAGGAGGGCCATCACGGTGAACGTGTAGGGCCGGCGAAGGGCGAGGCGGACGATCCACATGGCTTAGGGCGGCGATTGTCGCTCAAAATCATTGAAACTACCAATATCTCTTTGGTTAGTTACTGATACTTTCCATGTATCGACTGATCCGATGGAGCTGAGGCACCTGAAATATTTCGTCGCGGTGGCGGAGGAGCTGCATTTCGGCCGGGCGGCCCGGCGGCTCAACCTGGCGCAGCCGCCGCTGAGCCAGCAGATTCGTTCGCTGGAGGAGGAACTGGGCGGGCGGCTGTTTACGCGGACCAGCCGGAAAGTGGAACTGACGGAATCGGGCCGGTTGTTCCTGGAGCAGGCGCGCCTGATCCTCGCGCAGGCCGACAAGGCGGGGCATGCGGTCCGCGCCGCGCACCGGGGCGAGGCGGGACGCATCACGATCGGTTTCGTAACCTCGGCGGTCTACACGCTGGTGCCCACGATCCTGCGCGAGTTCAACCGCGGCCGCCCGCACGTGGAGATCCGCTGCTTCGAGATGAACTCCAACGAGCAGCGGGTCGCGCTGCAGGACCGGCGGATCGAGGTCGGCTTCAACCGGGCGCCGCTGGCGGATGCGATGATGCACGTCGAGATCCTGGCCCGCGAACGCTTCGTCCTGGCGTTGCCGTCGGACCATCCGCGGGCGCGGGACCGCAAGCTGCGGCTGCGGCAGTTCGCGGGCGACGGGTTCATCCAGTTTTCCCGGGACCAGGGCAACGTGATCTACGACGGGGTCATCGCGTCCTGCCACCGCGCGGGCTTCAGCCCGCGGATCGCGCAGGAGTCGACGGGCGTACAGACGACACTGGCGCTGGTGGCGGCGGGGCTCGGGGTGGCGATGGTGCCGGCCTCGCTCCAGCAGCTGCGGCGTCCGGGCGTGACCTACCGGGAATTACCGCCGGTCGACTCGCAGGAGCTGGAGCTCGCGCTGGTCTGGCGCAAGGGCGAGACCTCAGCGGTGATCGACACCTTCGTGAAGATCGCGCGGGAAGTCGCCCGGCGGGCGGCGAACGCCTAGGCGTGCTCCGGGTGGACCCGGGCCGGTGAGGCGGCCGGTACCTCCTCGGGCACGGGCTTGGGGGACAGCCACTGGGTGACCGGGTCCATGTAGAGATAGAACACGGGCGTGATGTAGAGTGTGAGGAGCTGCGACACCATCAGGCCGCCGACGACCGCAAGGCCGAGGGAGCGCCGCGACTCGGCGCCGGCGCCCCAGCCGAGGGCGATGGGCAGCGTGCCGGCGAGAGCGGCCAGCGTGGTCATCATGATCGGACGGAACCGCACCACGCACGCCTCGTAGATCGCGTCCTCGGCGGAGCGCTGACGGTGTCGGCGCGCCTCGAGGGCGAAGTCGATGATCATGATCGCGTTCTTCTTCACGATGCCGATCAGCATGATGAGGCCCACATAGCCGTAGATGTTCAGTTCCTGGCCGAACAGCATGAGCGTGACGAGCGCGCCGAAGGTGGCGGCAGGGAGGCCGGACAGGATCGTAAGCGGATGGACGAAGTCCTCGTAAAGGACGCCGAGCACGATATAGATGACGAGAACGGCCACGATTAAAAGCACGCCCAGGCCCTGCAGCGAGCTGGTGAACGCGGCGGCGGTGCCCTGGAACACGGCGCTGATCGTCGCCGGGAGCTCGGTGGCGGCGAGCTTGTTGACCCGGTCGGTCACGGCGCTGAGGGACACCCCCTCGGCCAGATTGAAGGAGATCGTCACTGCTGGCAGCTGCCCGAGGTGCGCCACCGTCAGGGGGCCGATCGTGCGCCGGAAGCGCGCCAGGGCCTCCAACGGGATGAGCTTGCCGCTGCTGCTGTGCACGTAGAGGAGGGATAGCGCCTGGGGATCGCGCTGGTACCGGTCCTGCAGCTCGAGGATGACGAAGTACTGGTTCGTCGGTGTGTAGATGGTGGAGACCTGCCGGGCGCCGAACGCGCTGTAGAGAGTGTCCTCGATCTGCTGCGCGCTGATGCCCAGGGTTGCGGCCTTGTCGCGGTCGATGTCGACGAGGAGTTGCGGGCTGGTGACGAGGAGATCGGAGGTCACGTCGATCACGCCAGGGATGCCCGGGCTGCCCGGCGTGCCGCTGATCTTCTTCTGGAACTCGGGGGCCGCCGCGTAGAGCTCCTTCAGGTCCGAGCCGTACAGCGTGTACTGGTAGGCGCCCGAAGAAATGCGGCCGCCGAGGCGGATGTTGGGCGGCACCTGGGGAATGACCCGGACACCTGGGATGCCCGCGGTCTCGGCCCGGAGCATCTGGGCGACCTTGTCGGCGGAAGGGCGGAGCTTGCGGTCGACCAGCCGGACCGTGAAGCGGCCCATGTTGCTGGAGGTGGGGGGGCCGTTGCCGCCGGCCGAGCCCATGAACGAGGCGAAGGCGGCGACGTACGGATTCTTGCCCACGACCGCCGCCACGTCTCGCTGGTACTGCACCATCGAGTCGAAGGAGACATCCTGGGCGGCCTCGACCGTGATATTAATGCGCCCGGTGTCGTCCACGGGGATGAAGCCCTTCGGAATGACAACGATCAGACCGACGGTGAGGATCACGGTGAGGGCGGCCAGGCCCATCACGGTCACGCGGTGGCGGAGCGAGATCTGCAGGGTCCGCTCGTAGAAGCGCAGCATTCCCTGAAAGCCGCGCTCGATCGTGGAGTAGAGCCGGCCGTGGGTGGCGTCATGCCGGACCGGCTGGAGGAACCGGCTGCACAGCATCGGCGTGAGCGTGAGGGAGACGAAGCCCGAGACGAGGATGGCGGCGCTGATCGTGACCGCGAACTCATGCAGCAAACGGCCGAGCACGCCGCTCATGAATAGGACGGGAATGAACACCGCGACGAGCGAGATGGTCATGGAAATGATGGTGAACCCGATCTCGCGCGAGCCATTGAGCGCGGCCGTCATCACCGGCTCGCCCAGCTCGATGTGGCGGATGATGTTCTCGAGCATCACGATGGCATCGTCCACCACGAAGCCGACCGACAGGGTGAGGGCGAGGAGCGAAAGGTTGTCGATGCTGAAGCCGCAGAAATACATCACCGCGAACGTGCCGATGACGGCGATCGGCATGGCGATGCTGGGGATGAGCGTCGCGGAGAGGGACCGCAGGAAGAGGAAGATCACCAGCACCACGAGCACGATGGCGAGGATGAGGGTGAACCGCACATCGGCCACGGATTCGCGGATGGCCTGGGACCGGTCGATGAGGATGTCGAGCTTGACCGAGGCGGGCAGCTGGGCCTCGAAGCTCGGGAGGATGGCCTTCACGCCGTTGACCACCTCGATGGTGTTCGTGCCGGGCTGGCGCTGGACGGAAAGGATGATGGAGCGGTCGTTGTTGAACCAGCCGGCGACCTTGTCGCTCTGGACGCTGTCCACGACCTCGCCGAGATCGCCCAACCGGACCGGGGCGCCGTTGCGGTAGGTGACGATCATCCGGCGGAAGGCGTCGGCGTTCTGGAGCTGGCCGCTGGCCTGCAGGGTCATCGACTGCTTCTGCCCGTCGAGCGTGCCGGTGGGCTGGTTCACGTTGCCGGCGGCGAGGGCGGACTGGATGTCGTCGAGGCCGATGCCGCGCGAGGCGAGCTCCTGGGGGTTGACCTTGACCCGCACGGCGTACTTCTGGGAACCCTGCACCTGGACCTGCGCCACGCCGTTGACCGTGGAGATCTGCTGGGCGAGGAGGGTCTCGGCATACTCGTCAACCTCCGACAGCGGCAGGGTGGGCGAGCTCAGGGCAATAAAGAGGACGGGATCGTCCGCGGGATTGGATTTCCGGAAGGAGGGCGGGCTGGGCATCTCCTGGGGCAGGCGCCGTTGCACGGCGGAGATGGCTGACTGAACGTCCAGCGCGGCGCCGTCGATGGAGCGGTCGAGGCTGAACTGCAGGGTGATGGAGGTGTTGCCGAGCGAGCTCGACGAAGTCATCGAGTCGATGCCCGCAATGGTCGAGAACTGCTGCTCGAGCGGGGTGGCGACCGAGGAGGCCATCGTCTCGGGGCTGCCCCCGGGCAGGTTCGCCGAGACGGAGATGGTGGGGAAATCGACGTTGGGCAGGTCGCTCACCGGCAGCGAGCGGTAGGACATCACGCCGAAGACCGTGATGGCCGCGGTCACGAGCGTCGTCATGACCGGCCGGCGGATGAAGAGTTCGGGAATGTTCATTTCTCGGTGGCCGGGGCCTTGGCGCTCTTTTCCGGCTTGCCCTTGACCGCGACCGGCTTGCCCGGGAGGACGCGCAGCTGGCCGTCGACCACGACGGTCTCCCCCTCCGTGAGGCCGCTGGTCACGACGGACTCGGTTTCCGAACTCCGCTCGATGGTGACGGGCCTGAATTCAGCCGTCTGGTCGGCCTTGATCACGAAGACGTGCTGCCCGGCCTGATCGTTCTGCACGGCGGCCGTGGGCACGACGAGGACGGTGGGCGAGGTGAGGGTCATGCGGATATTCGCGAACTGCCCGGGCCAGAGCCGCCGATCCTCGTTCGGAAACGTGGCCTTGAGCTTGAGGGTGCCGGTGGTGGCGTCGATGGCGTTGTCAATGAAAGTCAGCTGGCCTACCTCGGGCGGTTCATCCTGCCCCGGGGGGCGGGCGGCGACGACGATGCTGCCCGCGGCCTGATAGCGGCCGATCGGAGCAAGGTTTTGCTGGGGCACCGAGAAGGTGACGTAGATCGGACTGAGCTGGTTGATCACGACGAGCGAAACCGTGGCGTCGCTGGCCCGGACGAGATCGCCCTCATGGGCGCCCAGGCTGCCAGTGCGGCCGGAGATGGGGGCCCGGATGGAGCAATATTCGAGCTGGAGGCGGTCGTTTTCCACGGCGGCCTCACTCGAAACGAGCGCCGCCCGCAGGGACCGTTCGTTGTCCTGGATGGTCTGGTACTGTTCCTTGGAAACCATGCCCTGCTCGCTGAGCCCGCGGTAACGGGTAACCTCGGCCTGGGCTGTCTCAAGCTGGACGCGGACCTTCTGCAGGTCGGCCTCGGCCTGGCGCAGCGCATTTTGGAACGGGCGGGGATCGACCTCAAACAACAGGTCGTCCTGCTTGACCTCCTGGCCCTCCTGGAAGTGGAGCTTGAGGAGGCTGCCGGTGACCAGCGAGCGGACGGCCGCGGTGCGAATCGGCTCGACCGCGCCAATCACGTCGAGGGCAACCGGAACCACTTTGCGCTCGACCTTGCCTGCGACGACGGGAGCCGGGGCTCCACCTGCGCCCCGCGCCGGGGAAGGCGCCTTGCCCGAGCAGCCGGCCAAGCTGGAGGCCAGGAGCAGAGCGCCAAGGATCGTTTTCCATCGGTTCTGAGAGGTTCGGGCAAGGGACGAAATGGCAGTCATTTAAAAGGATGGCGGGGCTGGGGTCCTGTGCGGATGTGGGCGGATTGACGGATGTCAGCCAAAAGAGTTTTCCGCGACCCTTTGCAGGTGTGCTTCACGCCTGCCCCATGGCGGCAGTCGCTCCTCGTTCTGATTCCGTTGGTCCGATGCTGTTGACGGCTGCCCAACAAGAGCCGCTGGCCGGGTTCCTGTCCAGCTTCCGAAGCATTTCGCGTCCGACCGCGCCGCCGCCCCCGCGGACCAGGGACGGGAATTAACGCAAACGGCGCATAACCAGCCGGGTGGACCATGATGGCGATGGTCGATCCAACGGCTGTTCGCGGGGAAATCCACATCACTGCGCAGGAGGGGAAACCTTTTCCTTGCTAGCCGCGCGCAGGGGCATTTCCTTCGGGGGCATTTTTCCCTATGAAAGTCCTCGTTGCCGACAAGATCTCACCCAAGGGAGTCGCCTATCTGCGCCAGCAGCCGGGCCTAGAAGTCATTGAGGCCTACGGCTCCTCTCCGGAAAAGATCCTGGAACTGGTGAAGGACGTGCATGCGATCGCTGTCCGCTCGGAAACGAAGATCACGGCGGCCGTGTTTGCCGCAGCGCCGCTGCTCAAGGTGGTGGGCCGCGCCGGGGTCGGCGTGGACAACGTCGATGTCGAGGCGGCAACTGCTCGCGGGGTCATCGTGATGAACACCCCGGGCGGCAACACCATCGCCACGGCCGAGCTGACGTTCACGCACATCCTGTGCGGCGCCCGCCCGGTGCCGCAGGCGGCGGCGTCGATGAAGGCGGGCCAGTGGGACCGCAAGAGCTTCTCGGGCATCGAGCTGTTCCGCAAGACCCTCGGCGTGGTCGGGCTCGGCCGCATCGGCGGCGAGGTCGCAAAGCGTGCCCAGGCGTTCGGGATGCGCGTGCTGGCCTACGATCCCTATCTGGCGCCCAGCCGGGCCAAGTCCATGCAGGTCGAGGGCGTAACGCTCGACGAAGTGCTCAAGCAGTCGGACTACATTACCGTCCACATGCCGTTGACCGACGACACGCACTACATGATCGACGAGGCGGCCTTCGAGAAGTGCAGGAAGGGCCTGCGCATCTTCAACTGCGCCCGCGGCGGCATCATCAAGGAAAGCGCGCTCATCGCCGCGCTCAAGTCCGGCAAGGTCGCGGCCGCGGGTCTCGACGTGTACGAGGACGAGCCCCTCGCCGCCGATAGCGAACTCCGCAAACTGCCCAACGTAACCCTCACGCCTCATCTCGGGGCCTCGACCGCCGAGGCACAGGAGTCGGTCGGCATCGAAATCGCCGAGCAGATCGCCGACGTACTCAACGGCGGCGTCATCCGCAATGCGGTCAACGTACCCTCGATCGACGCGGCGGCGCTCAAGATCGTCGGGCCCTACCTCGACCTTGGAGCCAAGCTCGGCACCCTCGTGCAGCAGATCGCCCCCGCGCAGATCTCCACCCTCCGTATCACCTACTGGGGCAAGATCGCGGACCTCGACGTCAACGCCGTCACCCGCTCGATCGAGCGCGGTTATCTGCGCCGCATCAACGGCGAGGAGGTCAATTTCGTGAACGCCCCGTTCCTCCTCCAGCGCCTCGGCGTGCAGGCCGAGGTGGTGAAGTCGGCGGAGGATTCCGGCTACACCGAGCTGATGCAGGTCGAGGCAATCGCGCCCGACGGCATCGTTTCATCGGCGGCCGGCACCCTGATCGGCAAGGGCAACCAGCCTCGCATCGTCAACATCAACGGCCGTGAGGTCGAGGTGGCGGCGGAGGGCCAGCTGCTGGTCCTCGAGAACATCGACCAGCCCGGCATGGTCGGCGAGGTGGGCACAATCCTCGGCAAGGACAAGGTCAACATCGCCGACATGTCCCTCAGCCGCCTCACTCCCGGTGGCACGGCCTACATGGTCGTGCGCGTCGACCACGAGCCCAGCGATGCCGCCCGCAAGGTCATCAAGGGTCATCCCGCGATCAAGCAGGCCAAGTTCGTGCAGCTATGAGCGAAGTTAAGAGCAATCCAAGGGCAGGGCGGATTATCCTTAATCCGCCGTGCCTTGGAATCAGGGGCTTCGAACCGGCGCGTTGCGGATCCAGCCTTCGCGCAAGGCTACGGCGGGCGCCGTAACGCGCCCTACCTCGATGCTTACGCCACTACTGATCGCCGCCATCGTCGGTTATCTGTTGGGCTCGCTGCCCTTCGGCTACCTCGTGGCGCGTGCGAAGGGTGTGAACATCTTCGAGGTCGGCAGCAAGAGTTCCGGCGCGACGAATGTCCGGCGCGTGCTGGGGAGCGGTCCGGGCTACTTGGTGTTCTTACTGGATGCCCTGAAGGGAGCCTGCGCCGCGGGCTGGCCCTTGGTGGTCGCACGAGGGTGGAGTTCAAGCGGGGACTCATTTGCGGCGGGCACGTCCATCACCACCATGGCCATCGGCGATTTCACCCTTTTTGACTATCAAGCCATCGCGGCGATGGGTGTCGCCGGTCTGTTCGGCGCGCTGGTGGGCCACAGCTTTTCGTGTTTCACCAAGTTCAAGGGCGGCAAGGGTGTCGCCACGGGCGCCGGTGGTTTTGCCGTGCTATTTCCCTGGGGGGCGTTGATCGCCCTCGCGGCCTTCGCCCTGGTGCTCGCAGCCACGCGTTACGTCTCGCTGGGATCGATGGTCGCGGCCGTCACCCTGCCGGTCTCGGCATGGCTGCTCGGCCGCTCGAACCTGACCATTGGCGTTTCGGTGGCGGTGGCGGTCTTTGTCGTCCTGCGCCACCGGGCAAACATCTCGCGCCTGCTGGCCGGCACCGAGAGCAAGATCGGCCGCAAACCCGGCGCCT
>Ga0265319_1000696_pt1 | contig 21914 bp, 14 predicted proteins | sample 4824metaG_FD_192443 | JGI IMG/M metagenome (GOLD analysis project Ga0265319, IMG submission 192443) | Rhizosphere microbial communities from Carex aquatilis grown in University of Washington, Seatle, WA, United States - 4-8-24 metaG | ecosystem: Host-associated > Plants > Roots > Rhizosphere >...
CCTCCTTGAGGTCGATTTCCGCCTTTTCCGCGATCCAAAGACCGGCCCAAAAACCGCCCGGCCCTCCCTCGTCCTGGTTGGGCGGGGAAGCCTTGGATTCCCGGCAGGTGTTTCCGCCCGTGACCACCAGCGGAATGGGCAGGTCGGTGTTGCCCGAAATCTTATCGCGCAAGTTGCGGAGAATGGCGTCCTCTCCCCGGAGGTCCGCCCATAATTTTTTGGCGTCGCATTCCGCCGACGTTAAGGAGGCATATCGGTGGACGGAAATCGCGTCGACGATGTCGCCGTTGTACCGGATAAAGGGGGTAAGCCAATCATTCTCCCCGTCCGTATATTTCCAGGCCAATTCCGGCCCCAGCACCAGCAAGGAAGGGTCGATTCCCTTCATCGCGTTATAAACGGACCTAAAATCATTGATGTAGTCATAGGCGGAATAATCGGATGGGATTTTCGCTCCAGCCAAGCCGCCGGAGGCATCCGGCTCATCCCCGATCGTCCAATACAAAAGATTATATTTTTTTTCGAGGTTGCAATAGCGGACCCAATCCGCCGCCCTTTCCACCGTTCCCTCCCCCAAGGGAACCTCGAGGATCGGTTCGGCTCCCATTCCTCGGGCGAAAGCCACGAACTGGTCCAGGACCAGATGTTCCATTCCAGGGGAACCCGGGATCGATTCCGTTCCGCACAATCTCAAATACTTCAGCCTTAGAGACCCGGCTTTTTCCCTGAAGCCTGCCGGGAGGTCCTCCCATTTACCGGAAGGGGAAAGGCGGAGGCTTAATCCTGAAACGAAGGAACCCTCCGCTCCCGGAGCCGGGAAAGGGGGCATCCCCCGGGAAACAAGGGTCACGGCCTTGCCTTTTGCCGGAATTCCCGCCAAGGCCAGCCGGTAGCCATTGGACTTGGCGTAAATTAGGGTCTTGTCGTAGGTTTTTATTTTAGCCAGCTCGAAGGCGCCGGCCTGGTCCGTCAGGACTTCTTCGGTTTTGGGCCATGTGCTTACCCTTGCCCCGGCCAAGGGCTTTCCATCCTGGTCCAAAACCTTCCCGGAAATTTTTCGAATCCCGGAGTAGGTGGCTCCCTTGGTTCCATCCTTCACGGCTCCGGCGTAGAGATCCTCCTCGTGGTTCTCCGGCACCAGGGCCTCGGCTTTACCGGCCCATTGAATTTTCGCCCAAGCAGAAGGGTGCTCCCGGCTTAAGGGATCCCGTGAATAATCCAATTGCAGCAAACGGTTTCCGCTGACCTGACCGCCCTCGTCCAATGCCACGTTGAAACCGGCGGTCTTGCCGGGCCCCAGGGAAAGGCCCGCGAAAAAGGACAAGGGAACCGAGGCTTCCAGCAAATAACCGGTCTTGGTCGTCCTCGCGATGACCCTTCCCCCGACAATCTCCTTGTTTTTATTGAAACAATACATGAATGGATTTTTACAATCCCCGCCTGGCGAAAAACCCAGGTGATAATCCCCGGAGGACAAACCCGCCGATTCACCCTTATTCGCCCCAGTGGACAGGAATATTTCCAGGCAATCCCCGTTCCATAAGGAAAGCTTCTCGTTGGAATTAACCGCTGGCCCTTTTTTCTCGACTATCACAGCGGCGTAAAGGTAGAGGGCATCGTAGGTGATGAAGACCTTGCCGTTAAAATCATCCGAACCCTTCCAGAAGGCCTTGCCCAGAACGACCTGCGAGGACTGGTCCAGAACCAGCATGCGGGCCGAAGGCCAGTCGTTGAGGTGGCCGTCCACCCGGATCGGAGCTTGGGATTCGTTGATCGTAAGGGGGGTGGGTTGGGCCTGTTGGGCTTCAACCCCAAGGGGCGACATAACCGCCAACGCCAAGAACCCAAAACCCCAGGTTTTAAATTTCATTCGGTCACCGGGAAATCCAGACAATGATTTTGCTGACTCACCAGCATTTTAGACGCTTGACCAAAACAAAAAGGGCGGGCCTTGGCCCGCCCCATCATGAACTTAATAGTCTTCCTTGGTGTCTTGCGTTGGATTTGGTTTCAAATGGGCGAAGGAAGGCTGGTTTCGCCCATTAAATACTGGTCCACGCCGCGGGCGGCGGCTCTGCCTTCGGCGATGGCCCAGACGATCAGGGATTGGCCCCGAGTCATGTCGCCCGCCACGAAAACCCCGGGCACATTGGTCATTTTATTCGCGTCGCCCTTCACGTTGGAACGCTGGTCCAGCTCAATGCCCAGTTTCTCGAACAGGGGATTCTTTTCCGGCCCCAAAAAGCCCATCGCCAAAAGCACCAGCTCCGCGTCGATCACGAACTCGCTTCCCGGAACTTCCTCCATCTTCGGAGGTCCCGCCGGTTGGGGAACCCAATTCAACTTGATGCCATGGAGTTTTTTGACGGCTCCATTCTCGCCGGTAAACTGCTTGGTGGAAACGCTGTAAATGATTTCACCGCCCTCCTCGTGGGCAGGGGCGACCCGGAGAACCCTCGCCCATTGGGGCCAGGGATTGTCCCCCGCCCGCTCGGCGGGCGGTTTGGGGAGGACTTCCAGGGACGTGACGCTTTTCGCGCCTTGGCGGTGGGCCGTTCCAATACAATCGGCTCCCGTGTCGCCTCCGCCGATGACAACGACGTGTTTGCCCTTGGCGTGAATCTGGTTCTCGACCTTATCCCCCTCCAGAACCTTCGTGGCCTGGGGAAGATATTCCATGGCGAAGTGGACTCCGCTCAATTCCCTTCCCGGCACCTGCAGGTTCCGGGCCTGGGTGGCGCCTCCCGTCAGGACAATCGCGTCAAAATTCTTCCGCAGGTCCTCAATGGGTACATTGTGGCCGATGTTGGAATTAACCTTGAACTCCACCCCTTCCGCCTTCATTTGCTCCATACGGCGGTCAATGTGGCGTTTTTCCATCTTGAACTCGGGAATACCGTATCGGAGCAGGCCGCCGATGCGGTCGGCCCTCTCGAACACGGTCACTTTGTGGCCAACCCTGGCCAGTTGCTGGGCGCAAGCGAGCCCCGCCGGGCCGGAACCCACCACCGCGACTTTTTTACCGGTTAAATGCTGGGGCGGCAATGGTTTTACCCAGCCGTTCGCCCAGGCGTGGTCGATGATGGAAACCTCGATATTCTTGATGGTCACCGGCTGTTTATAAACATCCAGGCCCAACACGCAGGAATTTTCACAGGGCGCGGGGCAAAGCCTTCCGGTGAACTCGGGAAAATTATTGGTGGCATGGAGCCGCTCAATGGCTTCCTGCCAGCGGTTGCGGTAAACCAGATCGTTCCAATCGGGGATGATATTGCCCAGGGGGCAGCCTTGGTGGCAGAAGGGCACGCCACAATCCATGCAGCGGGAAGCCTGCTGGTTGAGGTGGTCGGGTTCCATCGGAAGGACATATTCCTTCCAATCCTTGACCCTCTCCTCCACGGGCCGTTTGTGGACATATTCCCGGTCCGATTCCATGAATCCTGTTGGTTTTCCCATTTTCCCCTCAAAGAATTTGCCGCGAACCAGCGCAAATGGACGCTGCTAAAATCGGCTTTTAATTTTCAATCGCCGGTCTTTTACCGGATAAAATTTGCGACCCCTTACGTCAATTTGCGGCCAAAATCATTACGCCACTGCGACCGGTTTTGACGCCGCGTCTTTCTGGGCCTGCAGGGCCTTCTTGTAATCCGTCGGCATGACCTTCACGAACTGTTTGGCGGTTTTGGCCCAATCCTTCACCAAACTTCCCGCGACCGCGCTCCCGGTGAACTCCAGGTGTTTGCGGAGCAGGTGCTCGACTTTCTTGACGTCGTCGCCGTCCAAATCCTCCAGCTCCACCATTTCCTTGTTGCAGCGGATCTCAAAATCACCGCTCTTGTTCCAGACATAGGCCACGCCGCCGCTCATGCCGGCCGCGAAATTGCGCCCCGTTTCCCCGATGACCACCACGTTGCCGCCGGTCATATATTCGCAGCCATGGTCTCCCACGCCTTCCACAACCGCGTCCACGCCACTGTTCCTCACTCCAAAGCGTTCGCCCGCCTTGCCGCGGATATAAACTTCCCCGGCGGTGGCACCGTAAAGCAGCACGTTGCCGACGATGATGTTTTCCTCAGGGACAAAAGCCGCTTCCTTGGGCGGATAAACCATGACCTTCCCGCCGCAAAGCCCCTTGCCCAGGTAGTCGTTCGCGTCCCCTTCCAAGCGGAAGGTCATCCCCTTCGGCATGAAGGCCGCGAAGCTGTTTCCCGCCGAACCCTTGAACGAAATTTGTATCGTATCGTCCGGCAGTCCCTTCGCCCCGTATTTACGGGAAATTTCCGCCCCGAGCAGGGTGCCCACGGTCCGGTTGATGTTGCGGATGGGCACATCGAACTTCACGGGCTTTTTGTCGTTCAAGGCTGGTCGGCAGCGCTCGATCAAGACTTTGTTATCCAGGGCTTGATCCAACCCATGGTCCTGTTTTTGCACGCAATAAACCGGCCCGTTATTGGACTCCTCCGGGCGGTAGAAGATGGCGGAAAAATCAAGCCCCTTGGTTTTCCAATGCTGGATGGCCTCGTTCATCTCCAGCCGTTCCGAATGGCCCACCATTTCGTTGATGGTCTTGAAGCCCAACTCCGCCATCAATTCACGGACTTCCTCGGCGATGAACATCATGAAGTTCACCACATACTCGGGCTTCCCCGTGAACTTCTTGCGGAGCTCCGGATTTTGGGTGGCAATGCCGACCGGGCAGGTATCCAAGTGGCACACCCTCATCATGATGCAGCCTTCCGCGACCAGCGCCGCGGTGGCGAAGCCGTACTCTTCGGCTCCCAACAGCGCGGCAACCACCACATCCCGGCCCGTTTTCAATTGGCCGTCGGTCTGGACCACAATTCGGTCGCGCAATTTGTTCTTCACCAGGATTTGATGGGTTTCGGCCAATCCCAATTCCCAAGGGGCTCCCGCGTACTTCAAGGAGGTCAGGGGCGAGGCCCCCGTGCCGCCGTCATGCCCGCTGATCAACACATGGTCCGCGTGCGCCTTACAAACGCCTGCCGCGACCGTGCCGACGCCGACCTCGGCCACCAGCTTCACTGAAATCCTGGCGTTCTTGTTGGCGTTTTTCAGGTCGTGAATGAGCTGGGCCAGATCCTCAATCGAATAGATGTCGTGGTGGGGAGGGGGCGAAATGAGGCCCACAAAAGGGGTCGCGTGGCGGGTCTTGGCGATCCAGGGATAAACCTTCTTGCCAGGCAGCTGTCCGCCTTCACCCGGTTTGGCGCCCTGAGCCATCTTGATTTGAATTTCCTTGGCGTTCACCAGGTAATGGCTGGTGACCCCAAAGCGTCCGGAAGCCACCTGCTTGATGGCGCTGTTGCGCGAGTCGCCGTTGGACTCCGGAACGAAGCGCTCCTCGTCTTCCCCGCCCTCACCCGTGTTGGACTTTCCGCCGATTCGGTTCATGGCGATGGCCAGGGTCTGGTGGGCTTCCTGGCTGATGGACCCATAGGACATGGCCCCTGTCACGAAACGCTTCACGATCTCGCTGGCCGGCTCAACCTGGTCCAGGGGAACCGGGGTTCCCTTTTTAAACTTAAACAAACCGCGCAAGGTGGACAGGGACTTCGACTGTTCATTGACGTCGGTCGAGTAGGGTTTGAAGTTTTTATAGTTTCCGGTGCGCACGGCGTTTTGGAGCTTATGAACCGTATCCGGGTTGAACAGATGCTTCTCCCCGTCGCGGCGCCATTGATATCGTCCTCCCCAATCCAGGTCCAACTCCCGGGAGGGCCTCTCGGGGAAGGCGTCCCTGTGGCGGCGCTCCGTTTCCTTGGCCACTTCCTGGATGCCGATCCCATGGATCCGGGTGGCGGTCCAGGTGAAATACTTGTCGATAAATTCGGGATTCAACCCGACGGCCTCGAAAATCTGAGCGCCGCGGTAGCTTTGGATGGTGGATATCCCGACCTTGGACATGATCTTCACGATGCCTTTATTGGCGGCCTTGATGTATTTTTTCACGGCGGTCTTGTGGTCGATTTCCGCAGGGAGAATGCCCCGGCGGATCATGTCATCCAGGGTCTCGAAAGCCAGATAAGGATTGATGGCGTTGGCGCCGTAGCCCAACAGCATGGCGAAATGATGAACCTCGCGGGGTTCACCCGATTCCACGATCAATCCCACTTTCGTCCTCTCGCCCTTCTTCACCAGATGGTGGTGAACTCCCGCGGTGGCCAAGAGGCTGGGAATGGCCGCGTGGTCATGGTCGACCCCGCGGTCGGACAGAATGATGATTTGGTATCCCTCTTGAACGGCCTGGCTGGCTTTCGCGCGGACTTCTTCGATGGCCTTGGCCAAGGAATCCCCGCCGCCCGCCGCCTTATAAAGGATGGGCAAAACCATGGCTTTATAGTTCTTATAGGAAAGGTGGGTGAATTTGGCCAATTCATCGTTGTCCAGCACGGGGCTCTTCAACTCGATTTGGCGGCAGGATTCCGGGGTCGGTTTTAAAAGGTTGCCTTCCGGCCCCACCGTGGTGTTGACCGAAGTGACCAATTCCTCGCGGATCGCGTCCAGGGGAGGATTGGTGACCTGGGCAAACAGCTGGCGGAAATAGTTAAAAAGCGGCTGGGATTGGTTGGAAAGAACGGCCAGGGGAGTGTCGTCACCCATGGAGCCGATGGCTTCTTCCCCATTGATGGCCATCGGGGCCATGAGGATGCGTAAATCCTCGTGGGTATAGCCGAAAGCCCTTTGGCGCTTCAGGACCGTATCATGGTCCGGTTCCGGCACATGGGGCGCCTCGGGAAGCTTTTCCAAGGTGGTCAGGTTTTCCTTCAGCCACTCGCCATAGGGATGATGTTTGGCGATTTTTTCCTTCAATTCCGCGTCGTCGATGATCCGTCCCTCGGTCAGGTCGATGAGGAACATCTTTCCCGGTTCCAACCGGCCTTTTTTGATCACGCGCTTGGGGTCAATATCCAAAACACCGACCTCGGAGGCCATGACCACCAGGTCATCCTGGGTGACATAGTACCGGGAAGGCCGCAATCCGTTGCGGTCCAGGACCGCCCCAATGACTTTACCATCGGTAAAGGCGATGGAAGCAGGCCCGTCCCATGGCTCCATCAAGCAGGAATGGAAATGATAGAAGTCTTTCTTGTATTGGGGCATGGTCAGGTGGCCGGTCCAGGCTTCGGGGATCATCATCATCACCGCATGGGGCAGGCTCCGTCCGGCCATCACCAGGATCTCCAGGGCATTGTCGAAGGTCGCTGAGTCCGATTGGTCTTCCCGGACAATGGGGAGCAGGCGCTTCATCTCTTCTTTCGTGTAGTGGTCGCTCTCGAACAAGGCTTCCCTGGCGTGCATCCAATTGATGTTCCCCCGGAGGGTGTTGATTTCCCCGTTGTGGGCTATGTAGCGGAATGGGTGGGCCAGGTCCCAGGACGGAAAGGTATTGGTCGAAAAACGGGAATGGACCAGGGCCAGAGCCGAGTCCATCTCCTTATCCCTCAAGTCCGGGAAATAGGGGGCGACCTGGCCCGGCGTTAACATTCCCTTATAGATGACCGTCCGGCAGGAAAGACTGGCGACGTAAAAGAGGTTTTTTTCGGTAAGGGTGGAGGCTGCCACGGTGTTCTCGACCCTTTTGCGGATGAGAAATAGTTTTCTCTCAAAGGCGTCGGAATCCTTGATGTCCTTGGATCTGCCGATGAAGATCTGCTTCATGATGGGTTCGGAAGCCCTGGCGGTGGGGCCGACCTCATTGTTCTCGGTCGGCATCTGGCGCCATCCCAGGAGGGTTTGGCCCTCCTCTTGGACGATCTTGGCGAAGAGATCCTCGCAAAACTTGATATGGTCCGGTATCCGGGGCAGGAAGACAACCCCCACCGCGTAATCCCCTTCCGGCGGTAGGTTCACGCCCCACTTCGCGGAATGTTTGCGGAAGAACTTGTCCGAAATTTGAATTAAAAGCCCTGCCCCGTCGCCCGTGTTGGTTTCACAGCCGCAGGCCCCCCGGTGGGAAAGGTTCAGGAGGATTTCCACACCCTGTTCCACAATCTCATGGGATTTCTTGTTTTTCATGTTGGCCACGAAGGCCACGCCGCAGGAATCCTTTCCAGCGTCAAAGGGATAGAGGAGGTTTTCGTCGGGGTTGACTTTGATCGGTTCTTGCATGATTACTCCCGCCTTTTGAGGGGCTTGTTTTGAGTCAAAAAAAGCGGCTCCTGATTGGGGCCGCCCGAAATAAAAGTAAAGAGGCTTGTTAAATTACTATAGATAGAAGGCTTTTTCAAGCAAACTTCAACCCCCTCGGGGAGGCCTGAAACAGCAAATATCAAGATCAAACACAAGTATTTAACCACCAAGACACCAAGTCACCGAGGAAGGCAAAAACAAGAATTTTGACATAAAAACCGGAAGATTTTCTTGGTGCCTTGGCGCCTGGGTGGTAAAAATTTTCCGTTTTGGCTTAATCTTTGGCTTAAAGCCAAAGCTATTTTGAACCGGCGGAAGGATCAAAATAGTTCATGAAAAATTCCCTTTTCGCCTCTAAAAAACGATTCCCGGCGATGGCTTCCCGGATCATCAGGGTCACGTCGTTCATAAACTGGAGGTTGTGAAGGCTGACCAGCCGAAGCACCAGTAATTCCTCCGCGTGAAAAAGATGCCGTAAATAAGCCTTGGTGTAATGTCGGCAGCACTCGCAGGAACAGCCGGGATCCAACGGGGAAAAGTCCTCGGAAAATTGGGCGTTCTTGAGATTAAAGCGCCCTTTACGGGTCAGGGCCGTCCCGTTTCGGGCGATGCGGGTGGGCATAACGCAATCAAACATATCCATACCCCTTTCGACGCATTCCCAAAGGTCTTCCGGCGTCCCCACCCCCATCAAATAGCGGGGTTTATTTTCTGGCAGGTAAGGCGCGGTTTTTTCCACCACCCTGTAAATCACTTCCTTGGGCTCTCCCACGGAAACGCCCCCGATCGCGTAGCCGGGAAAATCAAGGGCGAGTAATTGCTTGGCGCTTTTCTCCCTCAAGTGGGGAAAATTGGAGCCCTGGACGATGCCGTAAAGGGATTGGGACCCTTCCCTTCCGCTTTTTCGGTGGGTGGCCAGGCAGCGTTCCGCCCAACGGGTCGTGCGTTCCACCGATTGGTCCACATATTCCTCCGGCGAGGGATAGGGGATGCACTCATCAAAGGCCATGATGATGTCGGCGCCGATTTTGTGCTGGAGGGCCGTAGCGCTCTCCGGCGACATTTCCCACTTGCTGCCGTCCAGGTGCGATTGAAACTGGACCCCTTCCTCGGTAATTTTCCGCAGATCCGCCAGGCTGAAGACTTGGAATCCGCCGCTGTCGGTCAGGATGGGCTTATCCCAATGCATGAAGGAATGGAGCCCCCCCGCCTTGGCGACCAGATCCGCCCCGGGGCGGAGCATCAAGTGATAGGTATTGGCCAGGAGGATTTCGGACCCGCAGGCCAGGACATCTTCCGTGGACAAGGCCTTGACCGAGGCTTGGGTCCCCACCGGCATATAGCAGGGGGTCTGGACCGTTCCGTGGTCGAGTTGGAGCTGGCCCGTCCTGGCCTGGGTCCTTGAGTCTTTCGCCGTCACTTTAAACTCATGCATTTTTTGGTTTCCTAATATTTAAAATCATGCCGGCCCAAAACCCGCAAACGAGGAGGGAACAAAAACATCCCAACCTAAACGAGGTAGGATGATAAACCAAAGCGGCTTTTTCTTCCCCATTTTCAATGACCAAACCCTTGAATCCCCGATTCACCTCGATGACAGGCCGCGTTTTTCCATCAATCACGGCGGACCAACCAGGGTAGAGGGTCTCGCTGGAAACCAAAAGGGCCTTGCCGGTCCCCTTCATTTCCAGGCTCAATCGGGAGGGGGTCCTACCCGATTCCGAAACTTGGCGCAGATGATAGCCTCCGTAAAGAGCCGGGTCCGCGACAAAACATTCCTTCCCAAAATCAACAGGAAACAGGCCGCCAGCCCTTGGGACAGAAAACCATTTGGGCAGGGGTTTTGGATTTTCCCAAAGCCCCCAAGGGGAGTTCCGGCTCCCTCCCTCCACCCATTGAAGGCCTGGCTTTGCGCCCCAAAAATACCGGACATTGAGATAATCCAAAACCCGGTCCAAGCCTTGCGGCCTAGGGCCGGATGCAAGTCCGTACCATTTTAAATAGGACCTCAAAAAGAGGCTGTTATAGAAGCAGGTTTCTTCCAGGCCAAGGCCCAAGGGCCGATCCGGGACCATCGATGCCTTCAGTTTTTCGTAAACATCGCCCACACTGCTCCCCGCCACAACCCTAAATCCCTCCACCAACGCCAAGGGGTGGTGGATTCTTCCCGGCTTCACCATTTTTTCCATGATCTTGGGTTGGGTCTCGTAATAGCTTTTAGCCATCGTGAAATTCATGCTTTGGGCCGCTGGTCCCAACGAGAAGAAGAGGGACAGGAAAAGGTAAACGGGCCGCGAAGGGAGGGATGGGGCCGTTCCCGCTAAAAGCGTGAAGAAAAGTGAAACCCAAAAAGTCGCCAATTCCCAAGGAACACCCGTGAGGAGGGCCGTCCCATAAACCAGTCCGGCTCCCAAGACCCAAAGGTTTTTTCCGGATTGGGTTTTTATTTTGTCCCCTGCCAGGCCCTCTCCCGCCTCCATTAAAAGGACCGAGGAGGCCCAAACCACGAAGGGAATCCAATAGCCGGACCGGACCACCATTTCATAAACGGGAAAAAAGATCTTCAGCCATCCCCCCATCCCGGCCGTCTCACCCAAGCTCAAAATAACCATCACGGCGAATAAAACCCAGGAGTGCCTTTTAAACCCCCTGGTTCCAATACCCCAAATCAAAACAACCAAAAGGGGCAGGCCGGAGAAAAAAACCGTGACGGAGAAGGGCGCCTCGGGATGGGAATGGAGGGGGTGTCCCTTGAGGAAGGGGTTGAACCAGGACAGTAAATCGTCCCAGCCTAAGGATCCCGCGAGCTCAAGCCGGTCGGACAGGTTGCTCAAGGGCACGAATTCCTTAAAGGGTAAGAGCCAGGCCAGGTTGTAACAAACCGCCAACAAGACCGCCGCGAATCCCAACGTAAAATCATTTGCCCATTTTCGTTTGGGGAACTCCTGGTCCCCTTTGACCTTTAGGCAGCCATCCAGGCCAAGGCTAAGAATCGTCAAGTAGGCGTAAACCGGGTATCCAGCCGCCATTTGCATCGCCAGCGCAGCCGAAAGGGCTAAAAAGGAATTTCTTGTTCCCCGCCACAGCCGGTCCGCCGTTAAAAACACCCAAGGGATCCAGGCGTAGGTCAACAGCATGATGGGCGCAGCGCTCAGGCTGACGGCGTTAAAGGAAAATCCAAAAACGACGGAGCCGCAGAGGGAAAGCCAGAGGGAGAAACCCCTTCCCCGGGCAAAAAGCCAAAAACCCAGAAGGGCCCAAAGATGGTGGCCGAGGATGAGGCCGTTAAAGGCGGCCACAGGATCCAGCCACCGGTAAAGGATGGCCACCGGCGGATACCAAGCCGCCATTTGGGGGTCCGCCAGGTAAGGCGTCCCGAATCCCGCGTCGGGATTCCAAAGCGGAAGGAGCCCCTGCCGCCAAACCCCGGCCCCCCATTTCCAAAGCGGAAAGAAAAAACCGGAGCAATCCGACAATACGAAGGTATGACCGAGGAACAGCACCCGGAAATGGAAGACAATCCACAACAGGACAAGGATCAGAAAAGGCAGGTTGTCGGAATAGCGTTTTTTCAAATCAGTCTGCCGTTTCCCAGGATGAAAACCGGAAATATCTTACCGATATTCAAGGCGGGATTACTGTAAAATATACCCATGCAACGCGATATTTACACCCCGCCAGGCGGGCCGCCCCAGGGCCCCGGCCCTAGCCGGGAAATCTACCCCATCATGGGCGAGGAAAATATTTTCAAAATGATGTCGGATTTCTACAAGGAACTGGAGAAGTCCCCCATCCGCCCGATTTTCCCCCCCGACATGGAGGAAGCGTCTAAAAAATCAGCCATGTTTTTCGTGACTCTGCTGGGAGGCCCGCCGCTTTACGCCATTACCTACGGCCCGCCCCGCATGAGGGCCCGCCACCTGCCCTTCGAGATTGACGAAGCGGCCCGCCAGGTATGGCTGGATTGTTTTGACAAAACCCTGGAAAACGCTGAGGCAAAATACAACTTCCCCCGCGAACACCTAGAGGGTTTTAAGACTTTTTTAAATGACTTTTCAGGATGGATGGTAAATAAAAAATAATAGGGATTTCATCGCGAGGAACTTCCCCCATCGTGCCGTTTGGCAAAGCGGAAATCTCAGTTAAAATTCTATTTCTTTCGCCTTGCCGAGTTTTTCCGTGATTTCCTTATCTTCTTTCGGCCCTTTGACTTTTTCCTCGGAACGGCATCTGGCCGGTCCGCCACCTTCTTGTAATAAATCCATTCGGGGTTACCCTTCTCCAGGTTACTGATGAACCCGGATTTTACGAAACCCGCTTGACGGAAAACTTCCTGCATGGCCTTATTCGACCGGTTGGTGGAACTGAAGAGCTTATTGCCCGGACAGATCGCTTCCATGGCCTTGATCATGGCCTGGGCGACTCCCTTGCGCCGCATTTGGGGATGGACGAGGACTAAATCAATAAAATGATGGCTGTAAAAATCCTTGGTCCAAATCAGGAATCCAGCGGGAATTCGGCCCATAAAAGCGATAAAGGCCCTTTTCTCTTTTAAGGCGGCTTTCAGGAGTTTGTTGCGGTGCCATTTAGGGGCGGCAGCCTTGTTGATTTCGATCAAGGCGGCTAGGTGGTGGTGCCTGGCTTGTTCCACCTTTAATTTGAATTCGCGTTCGATCATTCCCATTGAGATTTTCCCATGTCGTCTTCCCTAGGAAAAGCCAACCCAGGGAGAAGGTGTCGTCCAAAACAACTTATCCGAGAAAGAGGGCTTTTTCTAGCCTCTTTTACCTTCCAGAAATATAGGTAAATACCCCATTTTGAACACAAGGCAGTTTTTGCCATTTCCTACCTGTGGCCCGAATGGCCTGTGGTGAAAAGGGTTTGTCTTTTTTGGGGTTTCCGGTTTTAACCCCTTAATTCCTCTGTGGTGATTTTTTTAGTGCCACATTTTGTGCGTTTTAGATTTAAATCGTTTGCAGAAACAAAAAACTTTTGACCAGGAATATCCGAATTGGCATCATATTCATGGTTTCAAATCCATCAGGAGGAAGTTTCTCCGCGAAAGGTTTTGCCATGAAAAGCGTGATTAAAATGAAGGGCGCCCGCAAAATAAAAAAATATGGTTGGGTTCCCGACCTGCCGGACTACCGCGACCAGCTTTTCGCCGCGCCTCCCCTCTACTTGGGAGCCCTGCCCGCAAAAGTGGATCTTCGGCCGGCTTGTCCTCCCGTCTACGACCAAGGCCAGTTGGGAAGCTGCACCGCCAACGCCATCGCGGCGGCCGTCGAGTTTGAGCAGATCAAGCAAAAACTGCCAAAGGTCTTCGCCCCCTCGAGGTTGTTTATCTACTACAACGAAAGGGCCATGGAAGGAACCGTGGGTCAGGACAGCGGAGCGCAGATCAGGGACGGCATCAAGAGCGTGGGGCAGCTCGGCGATTGCCCGGAAACGGAATGGCCCTACAACATCAGCAAATTCGCCCAGAAGCCCTCGCCCCAGTGCTACAAGGACGCCCTTCAATACCGCGCCCTGAGCTACCAAAGGGTCGCTCGAAGCCTCAACGAGATGAAAGGATGCCTGGCTTCCGGCTTTCCTTTCGTTTTCGGTTTCACCGTTTATGACAGCTTCGAGAGCCAGACCGTGGCTAAAACCGGCATCATGCCCATGCCCTCCCCTGGCGAGCAGGTCATTGGCGGCCACGCGGTCATAGCGGTGGGTTATGACGATTCCAAGCAAAGGTTCATCGTCCGGAATTCCTGGGGAACGGGCTGGGGGTTAAAAGGTTATTTCCTGATGCCCTATACCTACATGCTCCAACCGGGGCTTTCGAGCGATTATTGGACGATAAGGGTGGTGGCTTAGTTATCCTTAAATAAGTTTGGCAAGAATTGATCTAATATCAATATCCAAATATTCACCTTAACCTTTATTCCATTCAAAGAATCAGCATGGCATCGCCATAGGACAGAAACCGATAGCCCTCCCGGAGGGCCTCCTCATAGGCGGCCATGACCCGGTCGCGTCCGGCGAAGGAGCAGATCAGCATTAGAAGCGTGGATTGGGGCTGGTGGAAATTGGTGAAGATGATATCCACCGCTTTGAAATTGTATCCAGGCGTGATAAAGAGGCGGGTCTCATCCATGCCGGACCTTATGGAACCGTCGGGATTGGCGGCTGATTCCAAGGTCCTGACGACGGTGGTGCCGATGGCGACCACCCGCCCGTTTTTCCGGCGGGCATTCTCTATCGCGGAGACGGCGGCGGGAGGAACTTCCCATCTTTCGGGATGCATCACATGGTCCTCGATTTCATCGGAAGAAACAGGCAGAAAAGTTCCCAGTCCGACGTGAAGGGTAACCGCCGTCTGTTTAATTCCCCGCTTGGCAAGACTGTTCAATAACGGCTTGGTGAAATGCAGTCCCGCGGTGGGCGCCGCTACCGATCCCTCTTTTTTCGCGAAAAGGGTTTGATACCTGGTCCTGTCCCTCGCGTCATCCTTGCGCTTAATATAGGGCGGCAGGGGTATATGGCCGTGCCGGTTCAAAAAATTGCGGACATTCCCCACGTAATTCAAACGAACAATAAAATGCCCTTCCCCCAAGGCTTCCATTACCGCGACCTCGCCCTTGGGGTGCAGTTTCAAGATTTGGGTTCCCTTGACCCTTTTCGCGGGGCTCACTAGAGCCTCCCATTCCTCCAGGGAATTATCCTGGGCGGGCCTCAGGAGGAATATCTCCAGTTTGGCCCCCGTCTCAGGTTTTGTGGCGAATAACCTGGCGGGAAAAACCTTGGTTTGGTTGACCACCATCAGGTCATTGGGCAGCAACCATTGGGGCAGGTCCTTGACCATGCCGTGGTTCACCCGGCCGGTTTTGCGGTCCAAAATGAGGAGGCGGGACGCGTCGCGTTTGGACAGGGGCCTTTGGGCGATGCGCTCGGGGGGCAAGTGGTAGTCAAAAAGGGATGTTTTCAAAAAGCCTCAAATTCTTCGCCGCAAATCTGCGCAAATTTTCGCGATAAATCCCTAAAACTTATTAACCAACCTTTTAAACTCGATACCCTTTTCACCAAAATTGATTAAAAGACATATTCTTAAATCGGTTGCCGTCAAATAATTAAGACATTGAGCTAAATGAGCACCGTCCATCGTTTTCGCTGTTTTTAATTCCACCAAAACACAGTCTTCGACCAGCAGATCAGCAATATACTCGCCAACCACAATATCCTTATAACCTACTGAAATTCCATACTGCTGTCGAACTTTCAACCCGGATTTTTGAATCTCGTAGACCAACGCCTTTTCGTACACTTTTTCGAGATAACCGTATTTCAACAGTTTCCCGACTGCATAAGCACACCCTATTATTTGTTTCGCGATTCGGTTTAATTCAACCTGTTCCTTCGGATCAGCCATCTCTATTCCTTTTTTAATTTGCGTTGATTTGCGCAAATTTGCGGCCATCAGTCCTTATGGTCTTTTATTTTTTCCACCATAATACCCTGGTAGTAATGCCTCAAGATATCAAAGGCGCTGTAACCCTTCAGGGCCATGCCGCAGGCCCCTTCCTGGCACAGGCCGACGCCGTGGCCCCAACCCTTGCCCGTAAACACCGCCTTATCCCGAGCCACCTCCACATTGAACCTGGTGCTTCGGATGAGGTCCGGCCCGACGGCCATGCGGAAGGCCGAACCCTTCATTTTTCGGTACTTTCCACGCTCATCCATGACGGCCACCTCGGCGATTCGGCCGGTCGCGTCCCGGTCCTGGGGTTCCAGCCGGATCACATCGCCGATGTTAATTCCCGCCTTCCGGAGCTTTCGGACCAGATCGGGAATGGGGATCTCGGTTCGCCAGCGGAAATGGGCGCCATTGTTTCCAAAAGTACAATCCACCGGCCGGAGGTAAGGCTGGTCCTTGCTCCACACCGCCAAAGCCCCGCTGGTTTTCCCGCCGCAATTGGAATGGAAAAACGCCATGATCGGGGAGGACCGGTAGGTAATGATGTCATCTTTCGTCCCCAAAACGGCCTTTCGGATATTGTCGTTCACCAGGCCCGAGCCCTGGTACATTTGGAACAAAGCCGTATTTTCCAGGTCATAGGCCTCCCCCCTGCGCCTGGCTTCCGATTGGGTGAGGATGGCGAAGGTTCGGGCGGCGATGGCCTGGGCCTCCATGGCCTCCCTCGGCCAGTTCCTGGGGATTTCCCCCGCCAACACCCCCATGATGTAGTCTTCCAAGGGCAATTGATTGATGACCGTTAAGGTTCCCTTTTGATCCTCGACGATCTCCATGGAGCCCCGGTAGCTCTTGCCGTCCACTTGAATGTCCCCGTCGCCCAACGGCTCGATATAGGCCCTATGGGCGTAAAGTTGGTCCGAGGTGAGGGTGGCTTCCCGGTAGCTTTTCATCCCCTTGAGGATGACCGGGGTCCCATCCATGGGAAAACCGGAAAGGACGAAGGTTTCGGGGGCCACCAAATGAACGGATGGCCGGCGGACGGCGATGGCGACGCGGATGCTTCGGATATGGGAGGTCGGCGCGGCGGCCGCCGCAGGTTCCTGGGTCCGGACGGCCGTGTCCTCGGCGGTATATTCGGAAATCCTCACGCAGCCGGCGAGGTTGAACCCGAAACATAAAAGTAAAAGAAAAACCATTTCACCACAGGCCCCCTTGGGGCCACAGAGACACAGTAAAGAGGATAACTTTTTAGGATTCATTGGAATCATTTGAACTTGGAAGCCAGCCAGAGGATCACGGAAAAAGCGGCGGACAACAAAAGACAGGTCGCCAGGGGGAAATAAAAGGAAAATTCTTCCCTTTCAACCTTGATGTCCCCCGGAAGCCTTCCCAGCCAAGGAAATTTTCCGGATAGAAGGATCACGGCGCCCATAGCCGCCAGGCCCAAACCGAAAAACACCAGCCATTTTCCCAAGGAAGAAAAATCGGACATACCACACCCCAGTTCACGGTCAACAGTTTACAGTCGACAGCTTTACGGCTAAGCCTAGCTGCGGACTGCCGACTATCGACCGTCAACGGACTTTGATTATTTCTTCATTTGTTCCTTGGTTTTTTCCCAGTCGGCAAGGAATTTTTTCAGGCCGATATCGGTCAAGGGGTGGTTGAAAAGCATTTTCATCACGCCGATGGGCATGGTTCCCACATGGGCCCCTGCCAAGGCCGACTGGACCACATGCATGGGGTGGCGGAGGGAGGCGGCTAAGATCTGGGTGGTGAAGCCGTAATTCTTGTATATCTGGACGATGTCCTTGATCAGCGCCATCCCATCCTGGGAAACGTCATCCAAGCGGCCCACGAAGGGGCTGATGTAGGTGGCTCCCGCCTTGGCCGCGATCAGGGCCTGGGAGGGCGAGAAACAAAGGGTCACGTTGACTTTAATCCCCTCGGAGCTGAGGGCCTTGCAGGCCTTGATGCCCTCGGGAATCAAGGGAACCTTGACCGTCACGTTGGGGTGCAATTTGGCCAGCACATGGCCCTCTTTCATCATGCCGTCAAAATCCACGGCGGTCACTTCCGCGGAGACGGAACCATTGACCACCGCGCAGATTTCCTTGACTCGGGTGTGAAAATCCACGCCTTCCTTAACTACCAGCGAAGGATTGGTGGTGACGCCATCCACCAGGCCCCAGCCCACGCCCTGCTTGATTTCGTCAATATTGGCCGTATCCAGAAAAAATTTCATTGCCTGCCTCCGCTGAATTGAATTAATTAAAATTATCGGCCCTGGCCTTTTAAATGTCAACGTGGACACCTGTCGACAGTCCACAGTCAACGGACGGCAGCCGTATCTTTAAGCAATCCAAAGCTGTCGACGGTCGACTGACGACTGTCAGCTCTTTTTCCTGACCGCCAGATAGGAAAGCCATATCCCCACCTCGTAAAGAACCACCAAGGGCACGGCCACGATGGTTTGGGTCACGGGATCGGCGCTGGGGGCGATAAAGGCCGAGAGGATAAAAATACCAACAATAGCTTGTTTGCGCATGTGGGCGAGGAAGGCGGGCGTCGCGATTCCAATGCTGACCAATCCCGCCAAAACCAGGGGCAGCTCAAACACCAAACCGAAGATCATCAGGAAATTCACCACGAAACTGAAATAGCCCTGCAGGGTCCATTGGGGGAGGAAGTGATAATCCAGGTTGTAATGGATCAGGAATTGGAGCGCCAGGGGGATCACCAGGTAGTAGCCGAACGCCAGTCCCCCCGAGAAAAAAAAGAGGCCCAGGCAAAAAATCATCAGGATGCCCGACCTTTCATTCGCCTTGAGGGCAGGGGAGGCGAAGACCCAAATTTCCCTCAGGATCAAGGGCGAGGCCAATACCAGGCCCACCACCGTGGCCAGTTTCATGTTGATCATGAAGGCCTCGATCGGCGAAAGGGTCTGAAGCGTTTGGACATGGGAGGCCATCTCGGGAAACTTGGCCAGGGAAGTCCGGAAGGGCCGCAGAAGGATGTCGAACAGCCAATCGGAGCGCCAAAAGGCAAGCCCCACCCCGATGCCGGCGGCGATCAAGGAATGGACCAATCCTTTTCGCAGTTCCAACAAGTGGTCGGTAATGTAGCGCGGTTTATCTTGGGTTGGATTGGACATGGGGCACACTATAACATCGAGCCCGGGGCCTGTCAGCAGGGGTTGGGCCGCTATTCCGGCCCGAACCTACCCTACTCCCGCGGGCGGCGGGAGCCTGGTTTCCGCTTCCGCCTATTTTAAAGTCTGAAATTTATTTTTTAGTGGCGGTGATTGGCGTGACGGCCGGGACCGGCGTGAGAACGGCGCTGAAGTAGTTTTCCATCTGGGAAACAACACCGGAAGGGACGAGGTAAACATCCTTGGTTTTATCCGACGCCAGATAGACTTGGCCCTTCTCCATTTTGCCGAAGCGGAACTTCCGGACCGACTTATCGTTGAGGAGGACCTCGGCGGTGTAGGAGGGCTGGCTTAAACCGGTGGAGGCGCCCTTGGCGGCGAAATCTGCGATGGTCGTGGACGAAAGCAGGCTCACGAGGTTGGCCCCCTCCTCGTTGGCGCCAAGCCTTCCTTCCGCCGTCCATTGGCTCTTGTCCCCCTTTTGGTAAACCCAGGTTTTCGCGCCCCTCTTGACCGTAATCGCCTTGACGGCGCCGGCGTCGAACTTCATGACCGACTTATCCCTGAATTCCGAGAGCTTTAGGTCCATCGTCTTCTCGATGAAATCGCTCACGTAATAGACCGCCGGCAAATCGGAGGTCTTGGCGTAATAGCTGGGGAACTTTTCCCTTTTGTGCCCGAGTAGAAGGGCCTTGGAGGGCCCGCCGTCCGCCGGCCAAACCTCGACCTTCACGTGGGGCTTCGCCAACCCGTAGGGTCCCAAGCTCGAGGGATTGTCCTTGACGAAGCCGTCGATCCTCAGGCCGTTGACGCTGTTGAGAAGGTCCCTGACCTTGGACTCCTCGGCCTTTTCCTCGATGGGTTCGGTGATGTTCCAAACATTATCCTTATCCTTCTCGAACTCGAAGACCTTTCCATCCCTCGTCACCCGGACCTTTTTGGCCACCACCAAATCCGTCTTCATGACCGAATGGTCCCGGAAATCATCCACGTTCTTTTTGAACAAGTCGATGGAACCGCTGGGAAGAAGGTAAAGGGCGCCCTTGCCGGCGGCCTGGACGTAATTGGAGGTTCCGGCGGCGTTCTTGTCCCCGACGATCAACTCGTAAGCGGCGCCGCTTTTGGTCTTGAAGCGGCTTTTGAGGCTGGGATTTTTCAGGCCGAAATCCGCGAGATTGGTTGGATTCTCGATGCTGGAATCGGGGTTAAAATCCCCCACGCTCGAAAGGAGGTTCCGGACCACGCTCTCGTCGGCCCGTAACTTCTTCGGCGAGGTGATCTGCCAAACACCCTTCTCGTCCTTCTGGAGTTCGACGGGGCTTTTTTCGGCGGTGACGGTGGTCCCCAGGTTTTCCAGGTGGATTTGGCTGATGTCATCGGCCACGAAGTTCTCGAATACTTTTAACTTTTTCTCCTCATCCTTCTTCTTGACCGGACCCCTCTCGAAAAAATAGATGTAACCCCCCAAAAGGGCGGCAAGAAGGGCATAAATGAGTGTGGTTTTGAAATTTTTCATCGTTCAGGGTTCTTTGGGCTCAGGTTTACCGGCGAAACTAAAATTCGAATCATAGGGAGCGGCGGCGGTACCAAATGACGCCCCCGGCGATCAGGACCGCCAGGGGCATGATCCAAACCGTGAGGTACTTGATCAGGTTCGCCGTCACGTTGGAAAGGTTCAGGACCCTCTCATCCTCTTCCTTGGGGTGGATGGAGATCTTGTTCTCCTCGACCGCCGCCCAGCTGAAGCTGTTCAAGGCCACATCCAGGTTGCCGGGGCCCTGCAGGAACTGATTCGTGAAGAAATTGGCGTTGCCATAAACCACCAGCCTTACCTTTTTCGCCGCGTTCTCGGGGTTGGTCCACTCGCAGGCCATCGCCACCGGAACCGGCCCCTTGAGGTCCTTGCCCTGGTCGTATTTCAGGTTTTTATCCTTCAAGCTGGTCTCTCCCCAGCCCTTGTCGGTGGAACTCATGAAAACGGTCTGGGTGACGTTTTTCAGGACCGCCTCGACCTTTTGGACGCTTCGGCTGAATGGCATGATCGTGGCCACGTGATTCTCGGAAAGCTTCTCGACGATGGGATGAAACCCGTATTGGGGGATCAGGGACCTCACATCCGGATAGGCGTAGCTGGTCTCGTCCACCACCACGTCATTGCCCAACTTGACGCCATAGTCCCTCAGAAGGCCGTCCAAACCCGTGTTGACCATGGGATCCACGCAAAGGATCAACTTGCCCCCCTTGCTCAGGTAATCCTTGAGGAGGGAGGCTTCAGCCGGCTGGAAAGGTTTCGTCGGACCCATGAGGGCCAAAACCGCGGCGTCCTCCGGGATTTTCCCGGTCGTCATCATATTGAGGGTCTTGAGGGTGTAGTTTTCCTTTTCCAGCATGTCCTTGAAGGTATTCATGCCCTCGGGCTGGGGATTGTTGAATTCCCTCTCGCCATGGCCCTCGGTGAAATAAAAGGTAAGGTGGCTGGTGTCGCCCATCTTGAGGAGGGCGGAGGTAAAGGCTCCCTCCCCCTGGAATTTCGGCGTGGGCTGGCGGCCCTGCCCCATGGCGTAAGTCACGTAATCCCGTTGTAAAACATCCTTCCGGTTCTCGCCGCTCTCAAATACCACCGTGTTGTACTCGTGGATTCCCAGGCGCTTGGCCTCGGTTGGATTTTTGTCCCCGTCGATGACCTTGAACTTGAACCGGGAGGATTTCTTCGCGTATTCCTCCAGCAGCTGTTGGGCCCTCTGGATCTCGGCGCTGGCGCGCTTGGGGGAGGTAAAGAAGCTGACATTGACGTCCTGCGGGAGTTTACGGAGGATTTCCAGCGTTTGGTCCGAGAGGGTGTAATATTTATTGGCCGTCATGTCGAAGCGGATGGGATGGCGGGAGATGACGTAATTGAGGCCCCCCACGATCGCCACCATCGCCACCGCCACTAGGGCCAGGTTCGCCTGCACCAGGGTCGAGCGCTTCTTGCCGGCAGCCTTCACTTGGGCCAGGTTGGCCGCCAGGAAGGCTCCCAAGGTCAAAATGCCCAGAACCACCAGGGTGAGGTTCCACCAGGTGGTCGTATCCACGATCAAGACGGAGAAGATGCCGGCAGCGATCAACAACAATCCCGCGCCCAAGACCGACTCGTTGCGGGACCTGACTAGA
>Ga0265319_1000697_pt1 | contig 21886 bp, 20 predicted proteins | sample 4824metaG_FD_192443 | JGI IMG/M metagenome (GOLD analysis project Ga0265319, IMG submission 192443) | Rhizosphere microbial communities from Carex aquatilis grown in University of Washington, Seatle, WA, United States - 4-8-24 metaG | ecosystem: Host-associated > Plants > Roots > Rhizosphere >...
GGGCTTCGACGCGTCCTTGGGCGTATAGACGGAGGTGAACAGGTGCACGCCGTCGCGCATGGGGATGCGGTACTCGTGCTTGGTGTAGTGCGCGGCGACGTCAAAGGGCGGCGGCGCGTCGGCTGCGAGGCCGCGCGCGAGGGCCGCGACCGCGAACAGGCCCAGCAGCACGCCGCGACCTTTCGGGGCCAACCCCCGGGGCCGAATCCACAGGCCGGGCGTCATGGGAGCTTCGGAGGGCCGCCCCTGATTTTGTCCTCCAGGATCCGCTCCTTCACGTAGTCATCGCTCGGCTCGGGGAAACCGTAGTCACGCATCAGGTCCCCGATCGAGACCTTGGGGTCGTTGGACCAGTAGATCCCGCAGTCCTCTCCGAAGTAATAGGTGAAGCCCACCCTGTCCCCGAACTTCTTCTTGAGTGCATCGCCGTTGTCCCAGCCGGGGTCCCAGCCCGCGATCTCGTACGACAGGTCGATCTGGTGCACCAGGACGCCCCCCTCGGGGGCCTCGGCCTCGATCATGCCGATCGGGTTGTAGACCGACGAGTGGTTCCTCGGGCAGGCGCTCACGATGTAATACCGATTCTGGAGCGCATAGTTCGAGGGGCGGATGGTCTGCGGGGTCTCCGACGGAAACAGGACGAGCTCGGCGCCCTGCTTGGCCAGGGAGTCCCATCCGTCCGGATAGACGATGTCGAAGCAGATCTGGATGCCCACGCGCCCGAAGTCGCAGTCGAACACGGGGAAGTCGCTTCCTGGCGTCATGCCCCCCTCAAGGAGAACGTACTGCAGGTCGGTGGTGGGGTGGACCTTCCGGTAGATGCCGGCCACCTTCCCATCGCGGCCCATCAGCAGCGCGGCGTTCGAGTAGCGCTCGACGGGCCCGTCCTCCCGGAGGACGAGCGGCACGACAAGGTAGCAGCCGTGGCGCTTGGCGCAGGCGGATATCCGAGGGACGACCTCGTCGAGGCGGATGGCGTTCTGCGCCAGAGCCTCCTTGCCGTTGGCCATGAAGTACTCCCCGAAAAGCACGAGGTCCAGGCCCTTGCCCGGGTACTTGATCTTGGCCTGCAGCTCCATCGCGTCGACGTACTGGTCCATGCTCTGGAGCCGCTGCTCCAGCGAGTATTTCTCAATGAGGTCGTAGCCGGTGATCTCGGTCCCCACGAGGATCTTCCTCGGAAGGCGGTCGCGCCGGAGCTCCGTCGGGGTCTCGGCCTTGCGCGGCGTTACAACCTCCGCGTGCAGCGACTGAGTCGCCAGCCCCGCCAGAGAGAGCGCGAGCGCCGTGACGGCCGCCGTTTTTCGGAGAGTGATGTGCATGCTCATGGTTGCCTTCCTTCGGGATTAAATGGCTGCCGTCTCAAGCCGCAAAGGGAATGCTGACAACCCTGAGCTTCAGCGATGAACTTCATCGCCGAGCCGGCCCCGACTAAACTGTTCGGTTACTTCTGGCGGTCAAATAGAAAACCGGATGGAATCCCCCCAAGCCGCCCGCTCCATCATGGACTCCCCATCCCGACCCCTTCCCTGGCTGCCCGCGCTCCTACGCTTGCTCGTCCTGTTGCTGGCCCTGCGGCCACTCGGGGTCCTCGGCGCCCCGGCCTACCCGGGGCTGACCGGGGCATGGCGAATCGACGTGCCGAAGCCCTTCGGCGTCACCGTCCAGACATTCCTCGTGCTTCACCAGGAGGGCGAGCGCCTGACCGGGCGCGTCTATCCCAACGGCTCGCACGACATCCCGATCGAGGGGGTGCACGCGGAGGGCAAGGACATCCTCTTCGGGATGGAGTGGGGCTGGAATTTCCGCGTGCGGCCCGAGGGGGCGAACCTCAGGGTGGTCATCACCCGCGGCGACGGCGGGACGGAGAACGTGCTCGCCGTCCCCATCCCCGAGGAAAGCCTTCGGCCCAGCGGCGTCCTGCCGATTCCCGCGGTCCGAGACCTTCCCGACAACGGGCTGGCGCGGACACCGCCCATGGGCTGGAACAGCTGGAATCACTTCGCCGAGGCGGTCGATGACAGGGTCATCCGCGAGACCGCGGACGCCATGGTCAGCTCGGGCATGGCGGCCGCGGGGTACGTCTATGTGAACATCGACGACACATGGGAAGGCGGCCGCGACGCCCAGGGAAACATCGTGCCGAACAGGAAATTCCCCGACATGAAGGCGCTCGCGGACTACGTGCACGCCAAGGGGCTCAAGTTCGGGCTCTACACCGGCCCAGGCCCGGTGACGTGCGACGGCTACGTCGGGAGCTACGGGCACGAGGAGCAGGACGCCAGGACCTTTGCGGCCTGGGGCGTCGACTACCTGAAGTACGACTGGTGCAGCGCCGGAAACCTGTACTCGGTGCCGCAGTCGAGGCAGGTTTACCAGAAGATGGGGGAGATTCTCGGGAGATGCGGGCGCCCTATGGTCTTCAGCCTCGGGGCCAGCATCGCGTCGCAGTCGGCGACGTGGGGCGCCGCCGCCGGCGCAAACCTCTGGCGCACCGCAAGCGACATCCAGGACACGTGGAAAAAGATGTCCCTGGTCGGCTTCGAGCAGCCGAGCCTGGCGAAGTACGCGGGGCCGGGGCACTGGAACGACCCGGACATGCTGGAAATCGGCAACGGCGGCATGAGCGCAGCGGAGTACAGGACCCACCTGAGCCTCTGGTGCCTGCTCGCCGCGCCGCTGATCGCGGGCAACGACCTGCGCACGATGTCGGCCGAGACCCGCGACATCCTGACCAACCGCGAGGTCATCGCGGTCGACCAGGATGCCCTGGGGCGCCAGGGGATCCGCCTCGCGGCGAGGGACGGCATGGAGCTTTGGGCCAGGCCCCTCGCGGGCGGGGCCACGGCGCTCGGAATCTTCAACCGGGGCGAGGCCCAGGCTGCCGCGTCGTTCACGTGGGCCGAGGCCGGGCTTTCCGGCAGGCCGTCCTCTGGGCGCGACCTGTGGGCGCACGCCGGCGTGGAACCGGCGGACGAGGGCATGAGGGCGACCGTGCCGGCCCACTGTGTCGTCATGTGGGTCGTGAGGTGACGGGCAAAGGCGGCCCGGGAGACCCGCCTCGCTATGCCTGCGCCGCGGCGGCGGGCTGGGGCCCGCGCAGGACGCGCCAGGGGAAAAAATAAACCGCGTACACGACGATGTACACCCACGCGTTCTCGAGGTGCACGATCTTCGCGAAGAAAAAGAAGAAGATGAGCAGGTGCATGCGGATGACATTCCTGTAGGGCTCGGCCATGCCCATCGCGTCGGCGCCCCCCGGGGCGGACCCCCGGGCCTTCGAATCGGCACCGGACCAGGAGCGAAACGCGTGGCGCTCGGACAGGCCCGCCAGCAGGACGAAGAGCCAGTACTTGCGGAAGATGGCGAAGTACGCCGCCCTCGAGGGGAACTTAAGTCCCGGGGTCACGGGGAAGAAATGGTTCAGGAACATCGAGTGGACGTAATGGAACCCGCCGAAGTGGACCGTGAAGAACATCAGCACGAAGAGTCCGCCGGTCAGGACCACGGCCGAGAGGGCCGCCTCCTGGACGACGGGCGCCCCGCGGCCCATCCCCGCCGTGAGGATGCGCAGGACCGGGCCGAAGATCGACCAGAAGATCATCGCGTAGCCGACGAGCAAGCTCGACAGCCACAGGCTCCACACCAGGTCCGTCGTGCGCCACTCGAGCTGCCAGGCGAGCGTCAGCCACAGGGCAAAGGCCAGGATGTCGAGCCAGACGGTTCGCCAACCCCAGGGAACTCCGGTTTGCGTGGACACGATTGGGCGCCCGAGGATCGAATGGGATCGCGGCCGAGGCCAGACCGTTTTTGCATCCCGTTGGCCGCCAGCCGGGATCCAGGGATTCGGCAGCGGATGACAGAATTCCAAAATGTTTGTCCCGCGATGCGCGGTTCGCTCGTCATCTCTTTGAACCCACACATAACATGTCCAACACAGAAAAATCACAGTTCCTGCTCCTGTTCCGCCATCCCCAGGCCGGCCCCGACCCCACGCCCGAGGAGATGCAGCAAATCTTCGGCAAATGGATGGCATGGCTGAAGGCCGTGAAGGCCAAGGGCCAGTACGTCGGCGGCGACCGCCTGGACGACGCCGGCAAGGTGCTCCGCTCGCCGCGGGGCGCATCGGTCACGGACGGGCCCTACGCGGAGGCCAAGGAGATGGTCGGCGGCTACATCATCGTCCTGGCGGACACGCTCGCCCAGGCCGTCGAGATCGCCAAGGGTTGCCCCGGCCTCGACAACGAGGGCGTCGTCGAGGTTCGCCAGATTGAGAAACTCCCCCCCATCTGATCCCTCGCGGGAGGCCGCGTCGACCACGGTCGCCACCGTGGTCGACAACCTCTTTCGGCGCGAGTCGGGCCGCCTCGTGGCCATCCTCACCCGCCGGTTCGGGCCGCAGCACCTGCACCTGGCCGAAGATGTCGTGCAGGACGCTCTGGGGAAGGCCATGGAGGCGTGGCCGTTCACGGGGGTCCCCGCCAATCCGACCGCCTGGATACTGCAGACGGCGAGAAACCGCGCTCTCGACCAGGCCCGGCGCTCGCGCCTGTGGGAGGGAAAGCAGGCCCTGCTGCTCCCCCTGGTCGAGGACTGCATCGATTCCGCGGCGCATGCGGGCGGCCCGCAGTTCGAGGACGAGATCGAGGACAGCCAGCTGCGAATGATGTTCGTCTGCTGCCATCCGGGGCTGCCGCAGGACGCCCAGGTGGCCCTGACCCTCAGGGTGCTGTGCGGGTTCGGCGAGCGCGAGGTCGCCGCCGCCTTCCTCGCCAGCGAGGCCGCGGTCGCCAAGCGCCTCACCCGGGCCCGCCAGTTCCTGCGCGAGGCGGGCGTCACGACCGACCTTCCCAGCTCGGGCGAGCTGGGCCCGCGGCTGGCCGCGGTGCAGCAGGTCCTCTACCTCCTCTTCAACGAGGGCTACAAGGCCTCCGGGGGACCCACCCTCCTGCGGGAGGAGCTGTGCGCGGACGCCATCCGGCTGGCGGAGCTTCTCGCCGAGCAGCCCTTCGCGGACCAGCCCGACACCCACGCTCTGCTTGCGCTCATGTATTTCAACGCGGCCCGCCTCGCCTCGCGCACGGACGAGGGGGGACTCATCCTGACGCTGGCCCGCCAGGACAGAGGCAAGTGGGACCGCGAGAAGATCCGGCTGGGCATCTCCCACCTCGCCGTCTCCGGGAACGGCACAGACGTGGGCCGGTACCACCTTGAGGCAGGCATCGCCGCGAGCCACACGCTTGCCCCAAGCGACGCGGAGACCGACTGGCCGCAGATCCTGGGCCTCTACGACGACCTCCTGGCGCACGACGCGTCGCCCCTGGTGGCCCTCAACCGCGCGGTGGCGCTGGCAAAGGTCGAGGGCGCCGATGCCGGCCTGCGCGCGATAGGGGCGATGGCGGGCCGAGAGACGCTGGAAAACTACCATCTCCTCCACGCCGTGACGGGCCACCTTTGGCTTGAGGCCGGGGATAGGGAGAGGGCGTTTTCCAGCTTCCGGCGCGCGCGCGAGCTTGCGACGCTCCAGATCGAGAAGGAGCACCTCTCGCGGCGCATGCAAGAGTCCCAGGAGCCGTAGAACTCGGCGTCGGGGCGGGAGCCGCGGGGCGGGCGGACATTCCGGTAAAAAGCCGTGCACTGGGGGCCCGGAATGCTTACTCACAAGGCAAACCCATGCCCCAGCGACCCGTTCCCTTCGCCACCGCGTGAGCCGCCTCCACAGACAGACACGGCGCGGCGACGGCGCCCGCCCCGGGGGCCGGGCGGCGCCCTGCGCTCTCCTCGCGGTGGCGCTGGCGCTCTCGCTCCCCCGGCCCTCGGCCAGGGCCGAGGACTCCATCGGCTACATATATGAGAACTACCGCGAGGAGGACGGGCGGATCTCCGTCGTCGAGCAGAGCAGCTCGGTGAACCAGGACGTCGGGGCGAACGGACACCTCCAGCTCTCGGGGACGATCGACGCCGTGGCCGGCGCGACCCCCACGGGCCGTCCGTCCCAGCCGGGCAGCGACCAGGTCGCGCTCGCCGAGATACAGTCGCGGCGCAAGGCCTGGTCCGGCGACTACGCCCAGCAGTTCCGGAACGTCAATGTCGACGCGGGCTTCGCCCAGAGCCGCGAGGACGACTACGTCTCGACGGGCTGGTCGGTCAACACGCTGGTGGACCTGAACCAGAAGAACACGACGCTGCGCGCGGGGGTCGCGGGTACAGACGACCGCGTCGAGGTCATCTTCAACAGGGGCTACCTGCCCAAGCACACGGCCGACGCCATCCTCGGCGTCACGCAGCTTCTCAGCCCCACGACATTCGTGACCGCCGACGTGTCGCTGGGCCGCTCGACCGGGTACCTCTCCGAGCCCTACAAGATCGTCGAGAAGGCGGTGGAGATCCTTCCGAGCGTATTCCTCCAGGAGGAGTTCGCGGAGAACAGCCCGAACGCGCGCAGCAGGGAATCGCTCTACCTCTCCCTGAACCATGCGTTCACGGGGCTGCGCGGCGCCGTCGAGGCCAGCTACCGCCTCTACACGGACACCTACGGCATCGTGGCGCACACGCTGCAGCTGTCGTGGATCCAGCACCTGGGCCCGAGGGTGACCCTGGAGCCCATGGTCCGGTACTACACGCAGAACGCGGCGCGCTTCTACACCTACGACATCAACACGACGTCGATCTCGCCCGCCCGCATACCGACGGGGACGGCCCCCTACTACAGCGCGGACTTCCGCCTTTCGGCGGAGGACGCGGTCAGCTGCGGACTCAAGGCGTCGTGGAGGGTGTCGGACTGGATGCGCCTCGACGGGTCCTACGAGCGCTATGCGATGCGCGGCCGCGACGGGGTCACGCCTCAGAGCGCCTACCCGACCGCGGGCATCTCAACGATCGGGGTGAAATTCCTATGGTGACCCCGGGTCCATCAAGGTTGCGGCTCGTCGCGCTGGCAGCCTGCGCGCTGCTGGCGGCGCGGGCCCGGGCGCAGGTCGCGCCGGGCGGCTCCTTCCCGCCGCTCTCGCTGGCCGCGCCCGCCGGCGGCCAGGCGCCGGTGACGTCAGGCAAGGTCGTCGTTGTCGATTTCTGGGCGTCCTGGTGCGCGCCCTGCAAGGCCTCCTTCCCCGCGTATTCCCGCCTGCAGGCGCAGTTCGCCGACCGCGGGCTGGTCATCGTCGGCGTCAGCGTCGACGACAGCGCTTCAGACTACGCCGCGTTCGTGGCGAGGCTGAAGCCGTCCTTCGCGACGCTTCGCGACGCCGGGCACAGGCTGGTCGGCGCGGTCGAGGTTCCCACCATGCCGACCAGCTACGTCATTGACCGCAGCGGCAAGGTCCGCTTCATGCATCCCGGATTCCACGGCGAGAAGACCGAGCGCGAGCTGCTCGGGGAGATCACCCTGCTGCTGAACGAGACACCCCCTTCCTCATGAAGACACCGAGCCCAAAGTACATCCTGGCCGCCGCCCTCTTGATCGGCGCCGCGCTGCAGAGCGGCTGCTCGACGACTACGGCCGTGCGCGTGCGCCCGTGGGAGCGGGGCGCCCTGGCCGACGACACCATGAACCCGGACCGCGACCCGCTGGGGGCCGCCATGTCCGAGCACGTCTATTTCTCCCGCGAGGCCGCGTCGGGGGGCCGTGGGGTCGGCGGAAGCGGCTGCGGCTGCAACTAGGCGCGGCTGCGCCCAGGTGTCTCCCCAGCACGCGAGGCCTATCTTGGCATGACACTGAGATCGCATGTTCAGCGGGCCCGGGCATGGATGAACCTGTCCGCGCCGGCGCTGATCGCGCTCCTGCAGCGGGCACCCGCCCTGCGCGGCGCCGCGGCCGCGGAGGAGCTCGCCGCGGCGTCCCCCATCGTCGAGCTCTTGAGGACGGCGGCCCTGGCGGCCGCCGCGCTCGGCGCCATCGACGCCCAGGCGGGCGCCACGCTCCTCGCGAGCTCGCTGACCCCCGATCCGACCGGGCCCCTGCCCACATTCTACGCCACCGTCGGGACCCCCATCACGCCGCTCGCCTTCACGATCGCGAACCTGATCGCGATCGGCTCATGGAAGATCGTGGGCCAGATCCCGCCCGGCCTCACCCTGACGACCCTCCAGCCCAACGGGGGAAGCCTGACGGGGTTCGGGGGGGACCTCGACGCGACGACGGACGCCAATCCCCTGACGACCCCGATCCTCGAGGGGACGCCGACGGTCGCGGGAACCTACATGTTCACCATGCAGGGATTCTGGAAGGGAGGGGAGTCGGGGGGCCCGTTCGCGGGCAAGGGCATATCGTCGCCATTTCCGTTCACGATCGTCGTGAAAGGCATTGCCCCCACGTTCTCGACGCAGCCGATCTCGGTGACGGTGACGGGCGGCACCGTGGCGCTGGACGCGGTGTCCAGCGTCGAATCCTCCTACCAGTGGATGCTCAACGGATCGACGCCGGTCGCCGGGGCGACAAGCCCTACCCTCCTGATAGCCGACGCCGCGGCCGCGGTGGGAACCTACACCTGCGTCGCGACGAATGCTCTCGGGTCGGTCACGAGCAGCCCGGCAACGGTTTCGCTGGCCTCGACGAATGACATCGGGCGGCTGGTGAACATCTCGACGCGCGCCACGGTCGGCACCGGAGCCAACATCCTGATCGCAGGCTTCACCGTGGGCGGCTCGGGAACGGCCGGCTCGGAGCCGCTCCTTGTGCGGGGATCGGGGCCCGCGCTCGCCCCATACGGCGTCGCGGGCACGCTTGCCGACCCGCAGCTGAAGCTCTTCCGCACGAACCCCGACGGGACGTCCACCCTCGTGGAGAGCAACGCCGGGTGGAGCGCGGACGCCCAGATCGCCGCGGCGGCCACGGCCCTCGGCGCCTTCTCGTGGGGCCCGGCCGCGACAAAGGACTCGGCGATTCTTACGGTGCAGCCAAAGGGCTCCTACACGGCGCAGATCGCCGGGGAAAGCGGCGACACCGGGGTCGCCCTGGCGGAAGTCTACGACGCAACACCCGCGGGCACGTACTCGCCCTCGTCGCCGAGGATCACGAACATCTCGGCGCGCGTCCAGGTCGGTACGGGCGGCAACATCCTGATCGCCGGGTTCACAATCGGCGGCAGCACCGCGCGCACCGTCCTCATCCGAGCCTCGGGACCGGGGCTGGTCCAGTTCGGCGTGACCGGGATCCTGCCGGACCCGATGCTGCAGGTCTACTCGGGCCCCACCCTGCTCGCCGGCAACAGCGGCTGGGGCGCCGACGCGCAGATCTCCTCGACCGCCGCGTCCGTGGGCGCCTTCGCCTGGAATGTCCTGACGAGCATCGACTCGGCCCTCCTCGTCACGCTTCCCCCCGGGGGCTACACGGCCCAGGTATCAGGGGCGCTGGGCGACACCGGGGTCGCGCTCGTCGAGGTCTACGAGGTGCCGTAGCCCCGGCGCCCCGAACGGGCCGCCCCTTTCACCGGGTCGGGTGTTACCCTACCGCGCCCGGCGGTTCCGCGTCCCGTCGAACGCGGTTTGCCCCAGGCAGGTCGCACGCAGGCCAACGCCTTGGGCGATTTTTTCAGGAATTCCTCCCCTCCGCAGCGCCGCAGCCGGCCCGGGCCGCGCGCACCGGCGCAGCTTGCCTTCCTTTGACGCCGCCCCCGAAAATCCGAGATGCAAGAAGCACAGACGCTTGTCGGCGACGATGCCCTCCAGCAAAGACTCAGCGACCACTCAAGGACCAAGGAGGAACTCCGCAGCAAGACGGCGATCCTAGAGGCCCAGCTCGACGCCAGCATCGACGGCATCCTCGTCGTGGACCTCCAGCGCAGGAAGATCCTGCAGAACCAGCGCTGCATCGATCTCTGGAAGATACCGCCCGAGATCATGGCTAAGGGCGACGTGGCCCAGGTCGACTTCGTGATGGGCCGGACCAAGGACCCCAAGCAGTTTGTCGAGAAGGTGGTCTACCTCTACGAGCATCCCCGGGAGTCCAGCCGGGACGAGATCGAACTCGTCGACGGCATGATCCTCGACCGGTACTCGGCGCCGGTCCGGGACAAGGAAGGGGAGATATACGGCAGGATCTGGACATTCCGCGACATCACGGAGAAGCGCGCCTCGAGGATCGCGCTCCAGAAGAGCGAGGAGCGCTTCAAGATCCTGGCGCGAGCGACGAGCGACGCGATCTGGGACTGGGACGTGACGACCGGCACCGTCTGGCGCAACGACAACTACGCGACCCTGTTCGGCATCGGGTCGACCGACCTCGGAAAAGAGGATTCCACGTGGTCCAGCCGGATACACCTTGACGATCGCGACCGGGTTCTCGCCAGCCTCCAGGCCTCCCTGGACGGCGAGGCGCAGACGTGGTTCGAGGAATACAGGTTCCACAGGCTCGACGGATCCGTGATGTCCGTCGAGGACCACGCCCACATCATGCGCGGCACCGACGGCCGCGCCTTCCGGGTGGTGGGCGGCGTCTCGGACGTCACGAGGAAGAACGAGGTCGAGGCCCAGCAGCTTCGCAGCCAGCGCTTCGAGAGCATCGGCACGCTCGCCGGCGGCATGGCCCACGACCTGAACAACGTGCTCACCCCCGTCCTCGTGGCCGTCGAGCTGCTGCGCACGACGATCGGCAGCAACAGGGACCAGCTCACGCTGGTCGACACCATCGAGTCCAACACCCGGCGGGGGGCCGACCTCGTGCGCCAGGTGCTCACCTACGCCCGCGGAAGCAGCGGCGAGCGCAAGAGCGTGAACCTCAAGGAGCTCTTTCTCGGCATGGAGTCCATGATACGGGAGACCTTCCCCCGCAAGATCCGGATCGCCATGAACGTCCCGGACGGCCTCTGGCCCGTCGTCGGTGACCCTACGCAGCTTCACCAGGTGCTGATCAACCTCGCCGTCAACGCGCGCGACGCGCTGCCGGGCGAGGGCGAGATCTCCTTCTCCGCGTCCAACGTGGTGCTCGACGGCGAATTCGCCTCAGCGAAAGGGTCCACCGAGGCCCTCCCGTTCGTTGTGCTGACGGTCGCGGACTCCGGCGCCGGGATCCCGCCCGATATCCGCGACCGCATTTTCGAGCCATTCTTCACCACGAAGGACGTGGGCAGCGGCAGCGGCCTCGGCCTGTCGACGGTGCAGGGCATCGTGAAGTCCCACGGCGGCACCGTGAGGGTCTCAAGCAAGGTGGGCTTTGGGTCGACGTTCGAGGTGCGCCTTCCCGCGGCCCCGGGGACCCGGGCGGAGCGGCCGCAACCCGCGACGCCGGGGCTTTCCCTGGGCCGGGGGGAACTCGTCCTCGTGGTGGATGACGAGCCCTCGGTAAGCGGGATCGTGGCGCTCATGCTCGAGACCTACGGCTACCGGGTGCTCACCGCGTCCGACGGGGCCCGGGCGACCGCGCTCTACGCCCAGCACGCGCATGAGATCGCCGTCGTCATCACCGACATGATGATGCCGATCATGGACGGCCACGCGACCATCGAGGCCATCAAGCGGATAAACCCCGCGGCGAAAATCATCGCGGTGAGCGGCATCGCGGAGACGGGAAGCCCCGCGAGGGCGGCGAACGCGGGCGCCAAGGACTTTCTGGCGAAGCCCTACAGCACCTTCACGATCCTCCCGCTTGTCCGCACCGTCATCGACCGACCGGCCTCGCCCTGAGACGCCGGGCTAGGTCGGTCTCTCGCCGGCGGCGCGAAGGAGGTAGATGTGGCTCGCGACCAACATCGGCACGATCCAGAGCGGGATCAGCGCCAGAGGAAGCGCCGCAAGCTCGGCCATCGACCCCGGCCTCGTGTTGCTGAGCCACGTGGCCGTCCCCACCGCGACCACGAGGTCCGCCAGGCCGATCCAGTTCCAGGCGCGAAGCGCGAGCGGGAAACCGCGCGTGCCCAACAGGTGGAGCAGGACCGCGGCCCCGGACGCCGCGACCACGTCACCCCACCCCGCGCGCTCCGCGAACTCGGCGGGCAGCCTTCCCCGCGCGTGCAGCCAGATGAAGTACAGGCCGACGAAGCGCGCAAGGTGGGCCGCCAGTATCCCGCGCGGACCGAGCGAATCCATCCCCTCGCGGAGGCTACCGGGCCGAAGGACGCCCGCCGTGAACGCCGCGGTCGCGCCGGCGATCACTAACGGGACGGCCTGCGGGGGGACCCTCGCCATCGCGTGGAAGGAGCCGGCAACGCCCGCGGCGATGCCCCACGAGGCGACGAGCGCGAGGAAGCGGGGATTCGGCGCGCCCATGCCGGCCTATCCCCCCAGCTTCACGACGTGCTCAAACTCCGCGCGGGTGAGCGGCATGACGGAAAGCCGGCTGTGGCGCACGAGGATCACGCCCGCGAGCGCCGGGTCCGCCTTCACCTGCGCCAGCGGCACCGGTCGGGCGAGCCTGCGGACCGCCTCGAGCTCCACCGACACCCAGGCGGGCTCGTCCGCCGTGGGATCCGGGTAGGCGGAGCGGGTCACCCTGGCGACGGCGACGACGGACTTGCTCTCGCCGCTCTCGTAGAAGAGCACGGGGTCGCCGGGGCGCATGCCGTTCAGGTTGTTTCGGGCCTGGTAGTTGCGGACGCCGTCCCAGGACGTGCGGCGGTCCCGCTCGAACATCGCCCACGAGTAGCTCTCGGGCTCCTGCTTCACGAGCCAGTGCCCCCCTCCCCCGGCATCCCCGGCGCCCGGCGGCTTGGTTCTTGGGCTCATGGCGCGGGGATCATGGGGCCGCGCGCCGGGGCCCGGCAAAGCGAAATTTCGGGACGGCCCAGGGAACTGTAGGATTGCCGCCCGGGCGCGGGTGCGCCTTCCTGCGTGCATCCCCCTTTCGCCCGTACCAGGCGGCAACACGCGGCCCCAGGGGGACACGATGAACAAAACCCTCGCACGCTTAAGCCTCCTTCTCTGCACCCTCCTGCCCGCCGCCCCCCTGGCGCGCGCCTCCGAGCCCAACACGCTCTCCGACACGGAGCAGTCGGGGGGCTGGCACCTCCTCTTTGACGGGAGCTCGCTCAAGGGCTGGCGCAGCCTCACCGACCCGGACCCGGGAGCGGGCTGGAAGGTCATCGACGGCTGCATCGTGCGCACGGCCAAGGCCGGCGACCTGCTGACCATCGATGATTTCGGGGACTTTGAGCTCTCGATCGAGTGGAAGGTCGCGGACGAGACCAACAGCGGCATTCTCTACCGGGTATCGCTCAGCGAGGCCCAGACGTTCTACACGGGCCCCGAGTTCCAGATACTGGACAACATCCACGGGGGCGACCGCCTCGACCCGAAGCACACGGCCGGGGCGCTCTACGACCTCGTTGCCCCGACGAAGGACGTCACTCGCCCCGTCGGCTCATGGAACGAGACGCGAATCCTCGTGAAGGGCTGGCACATCGAGCACTGGCTCAACGGCGAGAAGATCGTGGACATCGACCTCGACAGCCCCGAGGGCCGGGCGCTCAAGGCGCACAGCAAGTTCAGCTCGATGTCCTCGTTCGCCAGCTACAAGCACGGCCACTTCGCGCTGCAGGACCACGGCGGCATGGTTAGCTTCCGCAACATCAAGGTCCGCGAGCTGCCCTCCGGCCCCTGATGCCGCGGGGCTGAAGGAACGATGCCCTGGATCCAGGCCTACGCCCCGGTCGGGGAAGGCGTGGCCCTTTCGGCCGGCGTCGCGGCGGTCCCGCTCGCCGTCCTGTTCGTCTGCCTCGCCCTCCTCAGGATGAAGGTGTTCAAGGCGGCCCTCTGCGCCCTGGCCGCGGCCTCGGTCCTGTCCGTAACCGCGTGGGGCATGCCCGCGGGGCTGGCGGCCCGGGCGGCCGCGCAGGGCGCGGCCTTCGGGCTCTTCCCCGTCTTCTTCATCGTCCTCGCCAGCCTCTTTCTCTTCAACATCACGGTGAAGAGCGGGCAGTTCGACGTCATCCGGGCGTCGCTGGCGGACCTGACGGCCGACCGCAGGCTCCAGGCGCTCCTCATCGCGTTCTGCTTCGGCGCGTTCATCGAGGGCGCCGCGGGATTTGGCGCGCCCGTGGCCATCGCGGGCGCGACGCTGGTGGGGCTGGGATTCCGGCCGTTCCAAGCCGCGGGCCTGTGCCTCGTGGCGAACACGGCCCCTGTCGCTTTCGGCACCATCGGCATCCCCATCGTCGCCCTCGGAGGCGTGATGGGCCTAAACGACGCCGGGCTCATGAAGCTCTCGGCCGTCGTCGGCCACCAGCTTCCCTTCATCTCCCTGATCCTGCCCGCCTACCTCGTCCTCATCATGGCGGGACCCCGGAAGACGGCCGAGGTCCTGCCCGCGGTCGTGGCCTGCGGCGCCGCATTCGCCGGCTGCCAGTGGTTCGTCGCCAGCCGCCTCGGGCCCTACCTGCCGGACATCATCTCGTCCCTCGCCGCCATGGCCGCCCTGGTGGTCCTGCTCCGGTTCTGGCGGCCGCGGACCTTGTTCCGCTTCGACCACGATCCGTCCATCGGGGCCGGCCACGGCCACGGGCCGGCCGTGGTCCTGCGGGCGTGGTTCCCCTACCTGGCCCTGACGGCGATGGTCCTCCTCTGGGGCGCGCCCCCGGTGAAGGCCACCCTCAACCGGACCACTGTCATGATTCCCGTCGCCGGCCTGGACAACGCCATCGCGAAGCCGCCGGCGGCGCCGGGCGGCGCCGCGGTCCCCATCCCCGCGAAGTACAAGCTCGACTACCTCGCGAGCGGGGGATCCGCCGTCCTCATCGCGGCCCTTCTCTCCGGGGTGCTCTCAGGGTTGGGGGCGGGCGAGGTGCTGCGCATCTTCGGCAGGACGCTCCACGACCTGCGCTTTCCGGCGCTCACGTTCGCGTCCGTCCTTGCCCTGGCCTACGTGATGAACGCCTCCGGCATGACCGCCGCGCTCGGCATCTTCTGCACCCGGGCCGGCCGGCTCTTCCCCTTCGTCGCGCCCGTCCTCGGGTGGATTGGCGTCTTCCTGACGGGATCCGACACGTCGAGCAACGTCCTCTTCGGCGGCCTCCAGAAATCCGCCGCCGAGCAGCTGGGCATAAACCCGCTCCTGACCGCCGCGGCCAACACGAGCGGCGGCGTCATGGGAAAGATGATCTCGCCGCAGTCCCTCGCCGTCGCCTGCGCGGCGACGGGCATGGTCGGCGAGGAGGGATCCCTCTTCCGGTTCACGCTGAAGCACTCGGTCCCGCTGCTGCTCGTCATCTGCGCGATCACCTACCTGCAGGCCTACTACCTGACATGGATGGTCCCGTCCTGACGCCATGGCTCTCGCGCTCTTCCCGACAGCCTTCGGCACCTGCGGCCTCTCGTGGGACGAGGGGCGCCTGAGCGGATTCCAGCTCCCCGGCCCGACGGAGGAGCACACGCTTGGCCGGCTCGCGCAAAGGGGCGGGGACGTCGTCGCCGAGCGCGAGGCGCCCGAGTGGGTGCGCGCGGTCGTCGCGCGGGTGCGCCGGCATTTCGAGGGCGACCTGCAGGACTTCTCGGACGCCCCGCTCGACTGGAAGCGGGTCAGCGAGTTCCAAAGGGCCGTGTACCTCCAGGCGCAGGCGGTGCGGCCGGGATTCAAGACGAGCTACGGGGACATCGCCAAGGCCATCGCCCTCGGCCCCGAGTCGGCTCGCGCCGTCGGCGTCGCCCTCGCGACGAACCCGTGGCCCCTCCTCGTGCCCTGCCACCGGGTCGTGTCCGCGAACGACAGGATGACGGGGTTCTCAGCGCCCGGCGGGATCCTCACGAAGACGCGCCTGCTCGCGCTCGAGGGAGCCGAGTTGCTTTCGGAGTGATATCTCCCGGGCCCGCTCGACAAAGCGGGATTTTTCGGTGTCTTGCGCCTTCGCCCGCAATGCCGACCCTCTTCGATCCCGTCACCCTGGGCGACCTAATCCTGCCCAACCGCATCGTCATGGCGCCCCTCACCCGGGCGCGCGCGGGCGCGGAGCGCGTCCCGAACGCGCTCATGGCCGAGTACTACGCGCAGCGCGCCTCCGCCGGTCTGATCATCTCGGAGGCGACCTCCGTGACGCCCATGGGTGTCGGCTACGCCGACACGCCGGGCATCTGGTCGGCAGAGCAGGTCGAGGGCTGGAGGCTCGTGACGGCCGCGGTGCACGCGGCCGGCGGCCGGATGATCCTGCAGCTCTGGCATGTCGGCCGCGTCTCGGACCCGGTCTTCCTCGACGGGGCGCTCCCCGTGGCCCCGAGCGCGCTGGCGCCCGCGGGACTCGTCCGGCTTGTCCGCCCGCAGAGGCCCTACACGACGCCTCGCGCGCTCGAGACCGCCGAGTTGCCGGGCATCGTGGAGGCCTACCGCACGGGCGCGCTCAACGCGCGCGACGCGGGCTTCGACGGCGTCGAGGTGCACGGGGCGAACGGATACCTCCTGGACCAGTTCCTCCAGGACGGCTCCAACCGGCGCACGGACAAATACGGGGGACCGGTCGAGAACCGGGCGCGCCTGATGCTCGAGGTGACGGACGCCGTGATCTCCGTCTGGGGGGCGCGAAGGGTCGGCATGCACCTCGCCCCGCGCGGGGACGCGCAGTCCATGGGCGATTCCAACCCCCTTGCGACCTTCGGCTACGTCGCCCGAGAGCTCGGCGCCCGCGGGATCGCCTTCATCTGTGCCCGCGAGTCGCTCGGCGAGAACCGCATCGGGCCCCAGCTGAAGGCGGCCTTCGGCGGCGCCTACATCGCAAACGAGAAGTTCTCGCAGGCGACCGCGGAGGAGGTCCTCGCCAGGGGCGAAGCCGACGCCGTGGCCTTCGGGGTACCTTTCCTCGCAAACCCGGACCTGCCCCGGCGCTTCGCCCTTAGGGCCCCGCTGAACGAGCCGCTGCCCGATTACTTCTACGTTCCCGGCCCCAGGGGATACACGGACTACCCCGCCCTCCCCGCATCTGGGTAATGACTGCAGGGCCCGCGTTAAAAATCTATAAACCAATGCCTTCGGAGCGCCGGCGACGCCCATAGGCAGGGCTTTGGTGTTGCGTCGCGCCCTCCCCGGCTGAGACGATCCCGCGCCCCTGTCCAGCGGGCAAACCGAGCCACGCACCGTGCCTACCACACCGCCCGAACTCGTTCTGGTCGTTCCCGTCTTCAATGAGCAGGACGCGATCGTGCCCGTCCTTCAGGAATGGCGCGCGGAACTCGCCAAGACGGTTGGCGATGGGCGCTTCACAATCCTGGTGGTCGACGACGGGTCCACCGATGCCACGCCCGCCCGGCTCGCGGGGCTGGACTGGCCCGAGCTTCGCGTCCACCGGCACGCGAACCGGGGCCACGGCCAGAGCTGCCTGGTCGGCTACATCGAGGCCGAACGGATGGGGGCCACGTACATCTTCCAGATCGACTCAGACGGGCAGTGCGATCCGGTGGGGTTCGCGAGCGTGTGGGAGCGCCGGGAGCTGGCGCCCGCGGTCTACGGGCGGCGCACAAGCCGGGACGACGGGCGCGCCCGGCGGGTGATCAGCGCCGTCCTGCGCGCCTCGCTCAAGCTCGCCCGCCGCACGAAGCTCAACGACACGAACGTCCCGTTCCGCCTGTACCGAGCGCCCCTCGCGGCGGCGGCCGCGAGGCGGGTTCCCGCCGACTTCAACCTGGCCAACATCGCGATGGCGATCCTCCTCGAGCCCGAGGGGTTCATCGAGGTGCCCATACATTTCCGCGACCGCATCGGCGGGCAGCCCGCGGTGCGCCTGTGGGGCTTCGCGCCCAAGGCCCTGCGCCTGCACCGCGACCTCCTCAAGCTGGGGAAATAGGGGATGCGCGACAGCTACGACTACCTGATCGTCGGAGCGGGACTCTCGGGGCTCGTCCTCGCGGAGCGGCTGGGCTCGCTCGGCCGCAGCTGCCTCGTCGTCGAGCGCCGCGACCACATCGGGGGCAACTGCCACGACCGCAAGGACCGCAACGGGCTGTTCTTCCACGTCTACGGGCCGCACTATTTCCGCACGAACTCCGAGCTCGTGCGCACGTACCTGAGCCGGTTCACAGAGTGGAACGACGCGAAGTACCGGGTGAACGTCTTCGCCGGGGGCCGCTACTGGAGCTTCCCGATCAACCTCGGCACGTTCCGGCAGTTCAGCGGGAACCCCGCGGCGACGGAGGAGGACTTCAAGGCGTACCTCGCCCGCAGCGCCGTGCCGATCGCGTCCCCCGCGAACTCCAAGGAGGCGATCCTCTCCGCGGTGGGAGTCGAGCTCTACGAGTTCTTCTACAAGGGCTACACGCAGAAGCAGTGGGGGCGCCCCGCCGAGGCGCTCGACGCCTCCGTCTGCCGCAGGATCCCGATCCACACGGGCCTTGACGAGCGCTACTTCAAGGACGAGTTCCAGGCGCTGCCCAGGCTCGGGTACAACGCGATGTTCGAGGCGATCCTCGAGGCCTCGAAGGCCGACCTCCGGCTGGAGACCGACTACCGCGAGGTCCTGCCGAGGGTTCGCCACCGCCACCTGATCTATTCCGGGCCGCTGGACGAGTACTTCGACTGCAAGTACGGGCACCTGCCCTACCGCACGGCGCGCTACGCGCTCGAGGAGCTGGACGAGGCCTCCGTCCCCAAGGGCGGGTTCGTCCAGCCGGTCCTGCAGGTGAACTACCCGGGCCCGGAGGCGTTCACGAGGACCGTCGAGCTGAAGCACGTCACCGGGCAGGTGAGCCGCAGCTCCAACCTCGTGCGCGAGTTCCCGGCCGAGTACAAGCCGGGTGAGAGCGACCCCAACTACCCGATTCCGGGCCCGGAGAGCGATGCGCTCGCGGCGCGCTACCGGGACCTCGCGCAGGCGCAGCAGGGCGTGACCTTCATCGGCCGCCTGGCGCAGTACCGCTACCTCAACATGGACCAGGTCGTAGGGGCCGCGTTGCACACCTTCGAGAAGCTGCGCGACGGGAAGGCGTGAGGGCGGGCGCGCCTCAGCGCGCGGCCGCGTGGGCCCGCTTCCAGAGGCCCACCTTCCGGGCGGCGTCGCTCCCGTTCTCATAGGTCAGGATGTCGCACCAGATGTACTCTGGCCCCACGGAGCTGTTCACCTTGCCCCAGAGCTCCGGCTCGTCGCCCGGCCTGTACCAGAGGACGTAGTCTATCCCCTGCGCCACGAGCCATTTGCCGGCGTCGGGCATCGTCCCGTCGAACAGGCTGACGAGGCTGTCGTGCCGGCGCCTCACGTCCTCCCTGTAGGCGCGCCAGAGGAGCTCGTGGCCGTACCACCCGAGCCACATCCTCTGGCCGGCGAAGAGCGGGATCACCGCGGAATTCGTGAAGCCCCCCGCGCTCTCGGGGCGCTCCGCGACCACCCCGGGCCGCTCGATCTTGAGGCGCCCGAGCATGAGGCGCGGAAACTCCTCCCTCGTGAGGTAGTTTGTCCCCTCCAGCTTGCCGATCGAGTCCCTGGGGCCCGCGAGGAACGGCCGCCAGAGGTCGAGCACGTAGAAGCACGGGTAGAGGCAGAAGAGGAGGCCGGCGGCGCGGACCCAGCGGCTCGTGGCACGCTCCAGGACGAACGGGCCCAGCGTCACCAGGCAGCCCGCGGCGATCCAGGGCCACCACTTGAGCGTCGTGTTGAATCGTTCATATATGCCCGAATACACGTCGTCCACGTACACGTACTCCGAAAAAATGAGGAAGGTGAGCCACAGGACCGCGAGGCGCCGGCCCTGGGCGCTGCCGGAGAGCAGGCCGAGCAGGATGAGGGCGATCGTGGGAAGCATGAAGAGAAGAAGGAGGAGAGGGGGCGTGTGCTCCCTCCACGGCACCAGCCTGAGGGCGGCATCGTAGCCCGCGGCCGACGCCGTGAAGGCCGAAAGGTAGACCCAGGCCGCGAGCCACACGGCCGCCGCGCCGAGCGCCACCGAGGGCAGCAGGCGCCGCCATTCCCTGAGATCCGCGAGCAGCCACGCGGCGATGCCCAGGGCCTGAAGCGGAAGGGCCCACGTGTTGGCGAGGACGGTCCAGGTGAGCGTGCACCCGGCCATGACCGCGTAGCGCCGCTGCCGCAGACGCGACCAGAGCTGCACGGACATGGCACAGAGGCCGAGGAGGTAGTACCCGGAGAGCGGGGCGTGGTAGTCGCCGAGGTAGATCGAGTAGGAGAACGGCTCCCCGGGGAGCTCCAGGTGCTCGTACCTCGACTGGTAGGCCCTGAGCCACGCGCCGACCGGCGCCTTGTCCATGGGAGCACTCCCGATGAACCTCATGCTGGTCCAGGGCTGGACGTTGGTGTCCGAAAGGTGCACGAACAAGGTCGTCCCCATCCCGCCGATCACGAACCCGGCGATGACCACGGCCCTGACCCAGGATTTCCGGGCGGCGAGGCACACGGAGCCGGCGAGCGCCGAGCCCGCCAGAGCGATCAGCAGGCAGAAGCCTATATTGTAGCTCTCGCCCGTCGTGATCGACAGGAGCCGCCCCATGAGGGCGGCGCCGTAGTGCTGGAAGCTGTAGTACTGCGTCGAGGCGTAAGGGTAGAACCAGGCATCGGGCACCGGAATCGTCGCCCCGGTCGCGTAGCTGCAGATGAAGGAGAGGTCCGCGATCTTCTCCGATGAGCCGTCGATGTCGGGCGACGTGAACCTCCAGAGCATCGCATAGAGGAAAATGGCGCAGAAGACGCCGAAGCACCCGAGGAGGCGCCTCGGGGCGAACTCGGCGCGCCACTCCGCCACGAGGGAGGCCGCGCGCCCGCACAGGAAGGACGGCTCCCAGCCGGGGACGCTGAGCGCGATCATCGCCGCGGAAACCGCGGTCGAAACGAGGCAGAGCCCGGCGAGCGACGGGCCCAGCCCGACCTGGCATTCGACCGCGTATATCCCTGTGACACCGAGAATTGGGCCGGCGGCCAGCGCGAGCCAGCGGTTGCGCCAATATAGACCCGCTATAAGCATCAGTCCCCAGAGATTGACCGCCAGAAGCGCCAGCGTGAACAGCAGTCCGAGGTATTGCATGCAGCTATACGGTAGATACGTATTACGATTGTTTGACGACGAATTGCGTTGAAAGGGCCATCTACTTGCAATGCTATTGCCACACGCAGAGTCAGGTCCATCCGACAGCATTCACCCACGTGCATCTCTTGAAATACGCGCCCGAATCCGGCCCCTCCACGGGCCCGAGCCGCGCTCCTGCGAGGAAGGGATTCACGCTTGTGGAGGTCATGGTGGCGACGGTGCTCCTCTCGATGATCATCCTGGGCATCCTTCAGGTGCTCATCGGATCCTACAGGGTCGCGGCGAAGGCCCGGTACAACGACCACGCGCGCTACGTGATCAAGTCGATGGCCGACCAGTTCCTCACGCAGCAGCCGTTCGACAACAACGGAAACGTCCTGACCCTCTTCCAGCCGACGGTGGACGGCGGCGGCAACCTTAGCCCGCTCGGCACGGGGATGACCTGGACAAACTCGGACGGCTCGGCCGGGACGGTCTCCAACGACTCGCTCGGGCTTTATTTCTACGTGCTGCTGGGGGACAACTCGGGGGCGCCCATCAAGGCGACCGTCACCCGCACCGTGCAGTACCTCTATCCCTACCCCAGCGGACAGCCGACGCTGGTCGGCCAGTCCGCGCCTCCCGGATACCTGCTTCAGGGCACGTTTAAGATCACCTTCCCGTACCCCGCGACGTCGACGACGACGCTCAGCCAGTCGATCACCGTGGTCCGGTCCATCCCGTGAAGAACACCGAGGGCAATTCCGGCGAGGACAGGGGCGCGATCCGCCAGGACCCGCCCCGGGTGGCGTTCACGCTCGTGGAGATGATCGTCACCCTGACGGTCGCCTGCATCCTGATGGTCGCGATCGTCGCGTTCCTCGTCAACGGGGTCGTCAGCACGACGAAGACGACCGCCATCAACGACACGTCCACCAAGGGCCGGTACATCTTCGAGCACCTCTCGAAGGAGATGGCCCGCGCGAATGACCTGACCATTTCACCCACGCCCGCCGGCGGGTTCTTCGGC
>Ga0265319_1000698_pt1 | contig 21873 bp, 20 predicted proteins | sample 4824metaG_FD_192443 | JGI IMG/M metagenome (GOLD analysis project Ga0265319, IMG submission 192443) | Rhizosphere microbial communities from Carex aquatilis grown in University of Washington, Seatle, WA, United States - 4-8-24 metaG | ecosystem: Host-associated > Plants > Roots > Rhizosphere >...
CATCTCGGCGTGCATCCGGGCCGCATAGCGTGGAGCCTCCGGCTGGAGGGCCGCCCGCCGGTAGGCCGCGGCCGCGGCGATCGGGTCATGCAGGCAATTGAAACAGATATTCGCGCTTTCGATGAAAATCGCCGGCGAATCGGGATGAAACCGAAGGGCCTCGTCGAGCCATGCGAGGGCCCGCTTCGCCTGGTCCTCACCGATCCGGCGGCGCACCCCGTCGGGCACCGGTCCCCTCCCGGCGAGAGCCGCCACCCGCCAGGCCGGCAGGTCGTAGGCCAGGATCCGGGCGCCGTTGATCCAGAAGACCAGCGGCCGGGGATCCATCGCGGCCACAAGATGAAGATATTCCGTCGTCGCATCCAGATCGCGCCGTTCCCACGACAGATTGGCCCGCAGCCAGAGAAAATCCGCCGTGAGGGCCCGAAGGCCCGCAGGCGTCGCCGCCCGCAATCCCTGCCCGACGAAAACCCCGCGTCGTTCCACGAACCAGGTTGGACGATGCCGGGCGCGTACCGCCTGGACCGGGGCGATCCACATGGCTCCGATTACGTTGGGCAGGATCAGTGCGACCGCACCGACCAAAGGAGCCGTCAACCTAGAGTTCACGTCGCTGGAAGCCGAAAGCGGCCAGCGCACCTGCCGCCACGATGCAGCACAGTGCATAACCGGCGGCCCGCAACACCATGTGCGCAGGAATGCCATCCGTTCCCGCGAGGTCGCCAAGGTCGAAGACCTGCAGGTCCGGCACTAGCAACGCCACCACGGCCATGAACACCCGCATCGGCAGGGAGCCTGCGCCGGCATAGGCCTCCTGCGCCACGGATTGGAGATCGCCGATCACCAGCAGGCCGAAACTCGTCATGACGGCATGAAGCTTCGTCCGCGCCCAGCTGGCGACCAGGAGCGAAAGCGCGGCCAGCACCCCAAAGCGCAGCATATGGCCAAAGCCCACCGCCGCGATATCGGCATATCGCACCGGGCCACCCTGCACCAGAAGGTCCGGCCGTTCCCGCAGCAGCGCGATTTCCCGCGCGTAAAGCATCGCTGCGATCAACCCGGTCACCGCTGCGCTGAAAAGCGCCAGGACCCCCGCCACGCCGAGAAATTTTCCCACCACGAACTCCGTCCGGCCGACTGCCTTCGCCAGCACGGTCGGGGCGGTCCGTTCCTCGATTTCTCCAAGAAACAGCTGCGTGGCCAGGATTATGGCCAAAATCGAGCCGAAGAAAACCATCGCACCGAAACCCAGGTCCGCGATGAACTTCAGCTCGGACAGGCCAAAGTTGAACTCGCGCAACCCCTGGATTCCCAGCACCAGCCCCGCCGATCCCAGCAGCAGAACCTGCGGCACTCGTTGTCTCACAGCCTCGACAAACGTGAAATGCGCGATGAGTCCCGCAATCGCGGGGCGAAATGGCGCCCGGGTCATTCCGGGGAACGTTGCATGGTTTGCGCCGACATCGTTTGCCGCCGGAAGATTTCCGCCAGGCGCGATCTCGGCGATCCAATTTCCCTGAACGTTTTGCCACGTTCACCCAGCCACCGGCGCAGCTCTGCGAGCTGGTCCGCCGAGAGCGGGTCCACCTCCAGCGTGCACCTGCCATCCGCACCGATCAGGTCCTCCCGACTTCCTTCCCAAACGAGTCTCCCGCGGTCCAGGATGGCCATGCGGTCGCAGACGTCCTCCATCTGCTCGAGCTGATGGGAAACAATGACCACCGTCCTGCCTTCGGCCTTCAACCCGAGAACAAGGTTGCGGATATCGTCCGATCCAGCCGGATCCATTCCCGCCGCGGGTTCATCGAGGATCACCAGCCGCGGATGGTGCATGATCGCCTGGGCCAGACCGGCGCGCTGCAGCATACCCTTCGAGTAAGTGTCCAAACGGCGGTCCGCCGCCTGGCCGAGACCGACCCGGGAAATGACTTCCTCAACCCGCGAAGCGAGCCGCCGACCCGTCAAACCGCCGAGACCGCCATGAAACCGCACGAGTTCGCGGCCTGTGAGATGGCGATGCAACTGGGGCGACTCCGGCAGATAACCGACCATGGCACGCGCCGCCACCTGATCGTGCGGCACGCCAAAGATCAGGCATTGACCCGCCGTGGCCGGGATCAAGTCGAGGATGAGTTTGATCGTTGTGCTCTTGCCGGAGCCATTCGGCCCCATCAGGCCGAAAACTTCCCCCTGCCCGATCCGGAGCGACAGGCGGTCAACCGCCCGCAGGCGGGTTCCCCGGAGGCCGATCGCAAAATCCTTCGTCAGGCCGGCGATCGAAATGGCAGCCACTGACGTCATCGGATCGAAAAACCCTGGAATTCGGCGTTCCGCCGCGCCGCGGAACGTTCCTGCTGCCGGATATATCCGTGCATCCGCCCGGCGATCGCCGCGACAAAGGCCTCGATCTCGCCGGGCTCGCCCTCCACTTCCAATTGCACCCGTCCGTCGGGGAGGTTCCGCACATAGCCGGCCACCTCGAATTCCTTGGACGCCTGAAGCACCTGATACCGGAAGCCCACGCCTTGGACGCGGCCGCCGAAAAAAACCGTCTCATGATGCACATCCGCCATGCCTTAAAAATCCAGTTAGCCGCCGCCCGGGGGCTGTTACAATCCGTAAACGCCAGGTTCCACGCGGTGGCACGGGACCGGCTTTTGATTTGCGTTTCAGTAACACCCGGACTCAGTTTTCCACCCAGTGATGAATGACTTTAATGCCGAGGGCTCTTCGGAAAACGAATGGGAAGAGCCGGCCGAGTTGACTTGGAACGAGTTTGATTGGGAACACTACCTGCGGGAGCAGGACGCGGCGATTTCCCGGTACCTCTCATTCTATGACACCCTCAAGGGGCACGCAGAGCGAATTGATGAGACAGCCCACTTGATGGGATGGGACGAGGGCGACTGGAGCAGCGAAGGCGAGCCGGTCGATACTGCGCTCAGCGAAGAGGTGACGGCCGCGCCCGACGAGGCGGTGGACTACGACCAGCTTGAACCCTACACCCTTCACAAGAATCCGGTTTTTATCGCGACCAAGGCGATCTACCTCGGCCTGAAGCGGTCGTGGGAAACGCTCGCGGTTGATCCGACCAGCGTGCCCCAGCCTTTGGCGCTGGCCTTCCAGTCGGCGCTGCACCGAGGCGAAGAACAGGCTGGCCTGGCCATCCAGGCTTTGGACTTGGGCGACTACGCGATGGCGATCAGCCTTTTCAAGCGTGGCCTCCGCGAGTTGAACGCGTCGATGGCGTTGGTCGACGATGCGACCATCGAACGCTGCGCCGCACTAAAGACATTCCGCGAGGACGCGTGGCCGCGCTTGTTCGACCTCCGGGAAATCTGGCTGCGCATCATCAGCGAATGCCGCGACGAACTCGCCCGGCATATCGACGAGGAAAACTGAAGCCAGGATCCAAGGGCGGCCCGACGGCTGTTAGATAAAAGGCCATTCGGTACAGATTTGGAAAAAGTTGTCCGCGCTTGGCCAACTCTGCCAAAAGCACTAAAGGCTGCGATACGGGCCAAAAGCAACACGGCTGATTGACCCGAAAAGGTCGTGGTCGGATAGAGTCGCCAGATTCGAATCTGTGGCCGTAACAAAAGCCTGCAAGCTCCTGGCTTCTTGCTGCTCACACGACGACTGGCGGAGGGAATTGCCAATGGTTATGAGCCATGGCGGGAGCGAGAACAGTCCGTGCTCAGTGCCGGAAGTGACCGATGATGAAGTTAGTCCCAGCTTTTTGTTAGGCGGTACGACTCGCTACCTGCGAATTGGATCGGCGAACATCGACGGCAAAGACATAGAAGCCAACAAATAGCCCCATGCCGATTCCCAAAATTGCAAATGGCCATCCGACGACCGCTTTCGTGATCAATTGCCACGAACTGAAAAGGAATAGAGGTATCAGCAACAGCGCTCCCGTTACGCTGCCAGGACAGTACTTCTTCTGTCGAACCGCCGCTCGCAAGTGCGAAGCCGCATTGCCTGCCAAAAGTGCCACGGTATACAGGTACACCCAATAGCCCACAACACTCTTAGCCAGGAGTGCAATGGCGACGCTTCCAAGAATCGCCGCGCCATTGAGAACGACGTAATATCCCGTGCCCTTCAATCTGCGATGATTATAGTGCTCCATCCAACGCACAAACCCCCCAGGGAATGCGAATTCCTCGACCACGTGAAGACTGAGGCCAATGGGAAGAGCCCACAGGAACATGCCAATGTCAGTTGAGATCATGTCCTAGGTTTGGGTCGGAGCGACGTAGCAGCGGAGCGGCAGCGGTTCAGAGGCCGAAATGCCGAGGGTGAATAACGCCTCGTTCACCTTGGGGTCATTTCCGACCCCGCCAAAGAAGAAGCGAAGCCGGACCCGGAAGCCGTGGCAAGGCTGGAGGGCAGGAACGGACCGTGCCCAGACCCCTCCCGACATTGGCGGCAAGTCGCGTCCAAGGGCGGTCAGGGGCAAGGCAAGGGCCGGGTGTTTTGTCCCCTATCCGTCCCCTGCTTTTTCGGTCATTTCGCCATTTTGGCGTTTTTACCTATAAAAAAGACTGGCGGAGAGGGGGGGATTCGAACCCCCGGATGGGATTTAAACCCCATCACCGGTTTAGCAAACCAGCGCTTTAGGCCACTCAGCCACCTCTCCGAAGCAGACCGTTGAGGGAAAGCGTCACACTCCGGGAGTGCAAGGCGGATTTATCCTGCGCGGGCCAACCGGGATCCAATCGGAAGTCCCTGTCGGCTCACTACCGCTTCACAGGGGGACGCTGTTTCCTGCCCGCTCCGCCCGGGCTCGGCGAACGAGGCTATGTCGCCCGCGCCAAAACCTCGGCAATCCCAGTGGTTCATCAAGGGCGGATCGACCTGGGTCCTTCGCCCGCAAAAAACCCGCGCCGGACCGGGCGCGGGTTTTGAAAGAAACGCAACAACCGCTCAGTAGCGGTAGTGCTCCGGCTTGTAGGGCCCGTCAACCGGAACCCCGAGGTACTCGGCCTGGGCCTTCGTGAGGGTCGTGAGCTTGGCGCCGATCTTTTCGAGATGGAGCCGTGCCACTTCCTCGTCGAGGTGCTTGGGCAGGCGGTAGACGCCGACCTTGTAGGTGTCCTTGTTCTTCCAGAGGTCGAGCTGCGCGAGCGTCTGATTCGTGAAGCTGTTGGACATCACGAAGGAAGGATGACCCGTGGCGCAACCGAGGTTCACCAGGCGTCCTTCCGCCAGCAGGTAGATGCTGTTGCCCTTCGGGAACGTGTAGAGGTCGTACTGCGGCTTCACGTTGATCCGCTTGGCGTCGGACTTGTTCAGAAGGTCGACCTGGATCTCGTTGTCGAAGTGGCCGATGTTGCAGACGATCGCCTGGTCCTTCATCTGGCGCATGTGCTCCAGCGTGATGATGTCCTTGTTGCCGGTGGTCGTGACGTAGATGTCCGCGATCCCGAGCGTGCTCTCGATCGTGTTGACCTCGAAGCCCTCCATCGCGGCCTGCAGGGCGTTGATCGGGTCGATCTCCGTGACAACCACGCGGGCGCCGAAGCCCTTCAGCGAAAACGCCGAGCCCTTGCCCACGTCGCCGTAACCGCAGACGCAGGCCACCTTGCCCGCGATCATCACATCGGTGGCGCGCTTCAGTCCGTCGGCGAGTGATTCGCGGCAGCCGTAGAGGTTGTCGAACTTCGATTTCGTGACCGAGTCGTTGACGTTGATGGCCGGGACGCGGAGCTTGCCCTTCTCGAGCATCTGGTAGAGGCGGTGCACGCCGGTGGTGGTCTCCTCGGAGACTCCGCGCCACTCCTTCGCGATCGTGGTCCAGCGGAGCGGGTCCTCCTGGTGGACGCGCTTGAGCGTGTCCTTGATGACCTTTTCCTCGTGCGAGGAGGAAGGGGTGTTGACCCAGTCGCTGCCCTCCTCGAGCTCGCAGCCCTTGTGGATCAGGAGCGTCACATCGCCGCCGTCATCCACCACGAGTTGCGGGCCCTTGCCTTTGGGGAAAGAAATCGCCTTGAGCGTCAGGTCCCAATACTCCTCCAGCGTCTCGCCCTTCCAGGCAAAGACGGGAACCCCGGCCTTGGCGATGGCCGCCGCGGCGTGATCCTGCGTCGAGAAGATGTTGCAGGAAGCCCAGCGCACATCGGCGCCGAGCTCCTTCAGCGTCTCGATCAGCACCGCGGTCTGGATCGTCATGTGCAGCGAGCCGGTGATGCGCACTCCCGCGAGCGGCTTCGACGGCCCGAATTTCCGTCGGACGGACATCAGGCCGGGCATCTCGTGCTCGGCGATGGAGATTTCCTTGCGGCCCCATTCGGCGAGGGAAATGTCCTTAACGTGATAATCCTGGGCGGGAGGAGTCTTGGCTGCGGTGCTCATAGGTTTGTGTTTGATTCAAAATGACGCGCTCAGGCCAACGCCTTGGCCAGGGCCGCAACCTTGTTGGTCGCCTCCCACGGCAGGCCGGCTTTGCCGAAGTGACCGTAGTTGGTCGTCTGGCGGTAAATCGGGCGGAGCAGATCGAGCTGCGCCACGATGTCGGCGGGCTTGAAGCTGAACACCTCGGACACGGCCCGCGTGATTTTCTCGTCCGAAATGCCGCGCTTGCCCGTGCCGAAGGTGTCGACCCGAAGCGACACGGGGCGCGGGTGGCCGATCGCGTAGGCGAACTGGATCTCGGCATGCGTCGCGAGGCCGGCGGCGACAATGTTCTTGGCAACCCAGCGGCCCATGTAGGCGGCCGAGCGGTCGACCTTGGAGGGATCCTTGCCTGAAAACGCACCGCCGCCGTGGCGGCCCCAGCCGCCGTAGGTATCGACGATGATCTTGCGGCCGGTGAGGCCGGAATCGCCCTGCGGGCCGCCGATGACAAAGCGGCCGGTCGGATTGATCAGGTACTCGGTCTTCTTCGTCAGCAACCGGGCCGGGATGACCTTCTTGATGACATTCTCGATGAGATATTTCTCGATCGTCGCGTGGGCAACGTCGGCGGTGTGCTGCGTGGAAATGACCACATTGACCACCTCGACCGGGCGGTCGTTCTCATAGCGTACCGAAACCTGGGACTTCGCGTCCGGGCGAAGCCAGGCCACCTGGCCGCTCTTGCGGATCTTGGTGAGCGCACGGCCAAGGCGGTGGGCAAACATGATCGGCGTCGGCATCAGCTCGGGTGTCTCGTTGCAGGCATAGCCAAACATGATGCCCTGGTCGCCCGCACCCTGCTCGGCAGTCTTCTTGCCCTTGACCTTCCGGGCGTCAACGCCCTGGGAAATATCGGCCGATTGCGCCGTGAGATAGTTATTGATGAAAACCGTGTCGGCGTGAAACACGTCGTCGTCGTTCGTGTAACCGATCTGGCGGATGGCGTCCCGGATAACCTTGCCAAGATTGATGGCCTCCTCAATCGGCTCGGACTTGCCCGTCTTCTTATCCTGAAGCCGCGGGATGGTGATTTCACCGCCGACCACGACGATGTTGGACTTGACGAACGTTTCGCAGGCGACGCGACTCGTCTTGTCGATTGCGAGACAAGCGTCGAGGACGCTGTCCGAGATCAGATCGGCGACCTTGTCCGGATGACCTTCGCCAACGGACTCGGAAGAGAAGACAAATGATTTAGCCATAGGATGAGCGCGATGAATCAGACGGGGATAAATCCATCCGGCAAGTCTAATATCAACATATGCAGATTCAATGATGCGAATTAGGGTGATTCCTCAAACGCTACAGTCCCAAGCAGGAGTTCGGTGTCGCACACTCCTCCACAGTCGCCGGACTCGCAGGTTGACGCAGTCAAAGGTCAGGGCGGGGCTGCAACTTGTCATTCAAGTCGCGCGAGGGAAATCATTTGCGCTCACATTTCGTCGCATCCGGCCTGCACATTCTGCTGGCTGTTGCCGGGATTTTATTAAAACAATCCACCACCCCCATGCCCGATATTCCCGTTATCGACCTGCAGGCCATCGAGAACCTGCGCGCGCTCAATCCGGGCGATGAAGACGAGTTTCTCCGGGAAATCGTGCAGATTTTTCTCACAGACACCCCGCAGCGGATCACCGAGCTGGAGCAAAGCCTGACCGCTCGCGATGTCCCGAAGTTTGCCCGCGCGGCCCACAGCGTTAAAGGCAGCTCAGCCAACTTGGGTGCGATGGCGCTACGGTCTGTCGCGGAAAAGTTGGAGCATCATTCACGACAGGCAGGGCTGGACGGCGCGCCGCCGCTGCTGATCGAGCTCAAGGTCCAGTTCGCCCAAGCGCAGTTGGAACTCAAAAAGCTCGTGGCGGAAAAATAACTGCGTTCCCTCCGCCTCCAACCGGGATTATTTTTCGAGGAAATAAGCCCGTTGCTTCTCCGAGATCGGCAACGCCGCCTTCTCCATCACCTTCAGCAGATCCTCCCAGATCAACCGCTTCGACCGGTTCGTCGGATTCCTGAGGATATAGCTTGGGTGATAGGTGATCATCAGGGGTTTTCCCGCGAATTCATGCCAGCGGCCGCGGACGTCGCCGAGCGCCCGGAACGAGCCGAAGCCGAGCAGCCCTTGCGCCGCCGTCGCCCCCAACGCCACGAGCAGCACGGGACTCACCACTTCGATCTGCGCCTTCAGGTACGGCAGGCAGTAGGCCATCTCCTGCTCGGTCGGTGGGCGGTTGCCGTACTGCACCCCACCGGTTTGCCCGGGCAATTCCGGCCGCCAGTTCATGATGTTGCCGATGTAAACGTCGCCCCGCTGCAGCCCCATCCCGCCGATCATCCTCGTCAGGAGCTGGCCCGCCGGGCCGACAAACGGCTCGCCCTGGACTTCCTCCTCGGCACCGGGCGCCTCGCCCACAAACATGATCTGAGCATCAATATTCCCGACGCCAAATACGACTTGCTTGCCTGGGCGCACGTGTGAGCGACATGTCGGGTCGGCAAGCACGAGTTTGCGCAACGCGGCCCAACGCGACGGCTTGTCACCGGCCGGCAGCGGCACCACCGGAGGTGGCGGGATCGAGGCGTCCGCTGCGCGGGCCACCGGCACCGGACGCGCTGCGGGCAAGACCGCTGGGCCGATCGCCGGCGCGGATTCGCCGGGGGACTTCGCGCCATTGGCCGCGACGGCACGACGAAGGGCATCCAGACTCTCCGCCGAAACCGAAACCGTTTTCACACCAGAAGCCTTGAGCCGCTTCAATTCCGCCGTGAGAACGTTGAGGGCCGTGCGCATCGCGGGCGTCAGTTCGTGCGGGTCAGCAGCAATTTTTCAACGTATTTGCCCAGCAGGTCGAATTCCAGGTTCACCGGGTCTCCCGCCTTCTTTTCCGCCAGATTGGTCACCGCCCGCGTGTGCGGGATGATCCAGACCGCAAAATTCTCCCGGGCAACCTCGGCAACCGTCAGGGATATCCCGTCAACGGCAATGCTACCCTTATGGACAACGTAGCGGCCGGATTCCGCCGGAATCCGAATGCGGAGGTAGAAGTCCTTGCCGCGCGCTTCGAACGCCTCGATCTCGCCGGTGGTATCGATATGCCCGGTCACGAAATGTCCACCCACCTTGCCGCCGGATCGCAGGCTTCGCTCGAGATTCACCGCGGCGCCCGGGCGCAGGGCAGTGAAATTCGTCAGGCGCAGTGTCTCCTCCAGGACATCAAAGCCCATCCGGCCGCCTTCGATCCGGGCCAGGGTAAGGCAGCATCCGTTCACGGCGATACTGTCGCCCACAGCGGCGTCCCCGGCCACCACGACGGCCGCAACGGCAAGCCGCCAACCCTCGGGCCCCGGTTCAAAAGCCAGCACCCGCCCGGTTTCCTCCACAAGGCCCGTGAACATGGGGTTACTTGAGCTTCACCCGCAGCACGGCCGTTTCTCCACCGCGGCTGGCGAGAATGACGAATTCCGACCGCTCGTGATCGGCCTCGATGGCCGCCAGCTTGTTCACCGCCACGTCGAAGGTCTTCACCTCCACGCCGTCGATTTCCTTGATCCAGTCGTCGGCATGCAGGCCCGCAACGGCCACCGGGCTGTTCGGCTTCACGAAATGGGCCACCACTCCGGTCGATTCGCCAATCTTCACCCGCAGCGCGACGGCATCACCGTAGACAAATTCGCGAACCGTCAGGCCCAGGCGGTCAAAATACTTCCGGGCGGCCTCGCGGATAAGCTTCGGCTCATCCCCCAGCGCGACCTTGATATCCGTGCGCTCGGTGCCGCGCATGACCGTGACCGCAAGCATGTCCCCGGGCAGGCGCCTGGCGAGTTCCCGGTCGATATAGCTTACGACCACGCTGCCCGGTTTGAAACGCGGCAGCGGATGTCCGTCCAGCGCGACGATGATGTCACGATCCTTCAGGCCAGCCTTCTCGGCCGGGCTGCCCTCCAGCACCTCGCTGACCACCACCGCGCCCTGGGAATCCAGCTTCATGAATTGCGCCACCTCGGGATCGAGCGGCTCGAGACCGTAGGCTCCGAGCCAGGCAAGCGGCCGGCCGCTGACACTCGCGGGGATGCGGCCGAGGTTGGGCAGGACCTCGTCCGCCAGGTGAAAGACGCTGCTCTCCTCCACGTTCACCAAAATGACCGCCGAGCCGCCGCGATCGGGCCGGGAGAACTGCAGGAAACTCTGGCCGAACGAGCTGGTGGCGAGACCGAGAAACACTCCGTCCGCGTTAAACACCGGCAAACCCGGGGCCGCAAGCTCGTGCAGCGCAATCGCCGAGTGCTGGGGCAGCGACTGCAGAAGCCCAACCCGGGCGACCATGATGTACGGGATGAAATCCTCGTCCTTGTTGCGCAGGCCGATGCCCCAAACCTCCTCGGCCAAGGCCGGACCCGGTGCCGGCGCACCCGCTTTGGCGGCAAACGTCGTGATGGGCGTCAGCCCCGGAAGCAGGCTGGCATCAACCCGCACAAAGTGCCAGCCGGTGAGATTGTCCTGGCCGAGATACCGGCCTGGCACGCTGGCGGCCTCCCCCGCGCGGTGCACCTTGAAATCCTTGAGTTGGTCGGGCGAAACCCGCGGATCGACGGCCGCTGACGGAAGAATGATGGTGCCATTGTTGTCGACGACCGTGCCATAGGAAAGCCCGGGCTGCCGATCCGTCTCGGTCTCAACGTAGAATTCGACCGCCACGACCGATTTCACCCGCTCGGCCCAAAGCGCCGGGATATCCGGCGTGCCCGTGACGCGGCCGGCCGTGAGGCCCAATATGACAAGAATCAGGGACGAAATTTTCATGGCTTGAGAATATAAAGCGAAACCCGCCGGGAACGCAGCGCCTCGAGCAACGTGGGACCGGGCTTGGCCTCGTAGCCGGCATAGGCGGCCTTGATGACTTCGAGCGAGCCGACCGCCTGCTGGTTGATCTTCGTGATGACATCCCCGCGTGACAGCCCCGCCACGTCGGCCGGGAATCCGGGCTGCACGCCGATCACCAGCACGCCCGTGTCGTCGGAAAACTGGTTCTCCCGGGCATAGCTGCGCGAGACTTTCCGCACGCTGAGCCCCCACTTTTCGAGCGCCCACTCCTCTCCCACCCGACTCTCGAGCTTCTCGGTGATGACGGTGAAATCTCGCGTGTCCGGACCGCGCTTCACCATGAGCTTGAGCGCAGCCCCGACCGGCTGGTTGGCAATGAGATTCTGGATCGGGGGAAGCTGCTCGGGGAACCGGCCGTCAACCTTCTGGCCATCGATCGCGAGCAGAATATCACCCCCGCGCAATCCCGCCCGCGCGGCCGGCGATCCGGGATCCACGCTGTTGATCAGCACGCCGATGTTGAGCGCCAGGGCATAAAAGCCCTCCAGGTCCCGCAGCGCCCCCGGCCTCAGTCCGACATAGCTGCGGGTAATCGCGCCATCGCGCACGAGACCGTCGACGATCCGCCGGGCCGTGCTCGAGGGGATCGCGAAGGCGAGGTTGTCGGCCCCGATGTACCCGCGCGAGTTGATGCCGACGATCTTGCCGTCCTCGGTCACAAGCGGCCCCCCCGAGTTTCCTGGGTTGATCGCGGCGTCAGTCTGCAGCCAGGTGTTGAACGAGCCGGTTTCATACCCATCCACCCCGGTAAGATCCTCGAACGGCCGGCTGGTGTTGGAAATGATGCCGCGCGTCACCGTGCGCGTGAGTCCGTAAGGCGTGCCAACGGCAAACACCGTGTCGCCGGCCACCAGCTTGTCGCTGTTGCCCAATTCGGCATGGGCAAACTTCAACCCACGCCGTTTCACCTCGTCCAGGTCCAGCCGCAGCAGCGCGAGATCCGTCCAGTGATCCCAACCGACCAGTTTCGCGCCGACAACCTCGAGACTCGCGAGGGTGATGTTGATCTCGACCGCGCGCGGACTGGCGACGTGGGCATTCGTCAGGATCAGGCCGTCGGCCGAGAGGATGACGCCGGACCCGATGCCCGCGGAGAAGCGCTTGCTGCCTTCCTCGAAGGTAACTTCACGCACGTCGATTCGCACGACTGAGTCGAGGAGCTGGTTAAATCCCCGGCTGACCGCGGCCCGGGCCGGCGCCATGAGGCTGAGCAGCCCGAGGCAGAGCGCGAAGATTGACCGGCTGGATGAAAGGTTCACAGTGGTGGGTTTCACACGATGGCAACCAAATGCAAAGACTACGACTTTCAAGCGGTCGAGCCCCACTGGCAATCTTTCTGGGAAGAAAATCGCTCGTTCCAGGCCGAGAATGAATCGGCCAAGCCGAAGTACTACGTGCTCGACATGTTTCCCTATCCCTCGGGCGCCGGCCTGCACATCGGTCACCCCGAAGGCTACACCGCGACTGACATCTTGGCCCGCTACAAGCGGGCACGCGGATTCAACGTGCTCCACCCGATCGGCTGGGATGCCTTCGGCCTGCCGGCGGAGCAACACGCTGTGAAGACCGGCACGCATCCGGCCTCAAATACACAAAACAACATCACCACGTTTCGCCGGCAGATCAAGGCACTCGACTTTTCTTACGACTGGGAGCGTGAAATCGACACGACCGATCCCAAATATTACCGCTGGACGCAGTGGATCTTCCTCCAGCTTTTCAAAAAAGGGCTGGCCTACGTGGACAAACGCCCCGTCTGGTGGTGCCCCGAGCTGAAAACCGTGCTGGCAAACGAGGAGGTCGTCGACGGCAAGAGCGAGGTCGGCGGTTTCCCCGTGGAGCGTCGGAACCTGCGGCAATGGGTGTTGCGCATCACCGCCTATGCCGAGCGGCTGCTGGCCGATCTGAAGGACGTCGACTGGCCCGCCTCGACCAAGAAGATGCAGGAGGATTGGATTGGCCGCAGCGAGGGCGCCGAAATCCTCTTCAAGCTGGAGAACCCCGCGCTCGGTGACCTGAAGATCTTCACCACCCGGCCCGATACCCTCTTCGGCTGCACCTACATGGTGCTCGCCCCGGAGCATCCGCTGGCGGACGTGCTCACCCTGCCCCCTCATCGCGAAGCGGTCGCGGCCTACCAAAAGCGTGCCGCCGGCAAGAGCGATCTCGAGCGCACCGACCTGGCGAAAGACAAGTCCGGCGTGTTCACCGGCTCCTACGCCCTCAACCCCGTCAACGGCCAGCGGGTGCCCGTCTGGATCGCGGATTACGTTCTCATGGGCTACGGGACCGGTGCCATCATGGCCGTGCCGGCCCACGACGAACGCGACCACGAGTTCGCGGTCCGATATTCGCTCCCGATCATCCAGGTAATCGATGCGGGGGAAGCGTCGACCGCCCTGCCCTATACGGGCGACGGCCGGCTGGTCCGATCGGACGAATACAACGGTCTCGAATGGCCAGAGGCCAAGCGCCGCATCACCGCAGAGCTTGCGACCCGCGGCGTCGGACGAATGACGGTCAACTACAAGCTTCGCGACTGGCTCTTCTCCCGCCAACGCTACTGGGGCGAACCCTTTCCAGTCGTTTGGGTGACCGAGGTTGATTATCACCGTGCTCGATCCGCACGTGCTTCCGGTATGCCGGAAGTGCCTGTAACCTTCACCGAGGCGGGCGTCACCCACTACGCGTTACCCCTGCCCGCGTCGGCCCTGCCCTTGGAGCTGCCCGATGTCCAATCCTACCTGCCGAGCGGTAATGGCGAGAGTCCGCTGGCCAATGAGACCGGATGGCTCGAGATCTGGTTCAATTACGACACCGGCGCCGCGGTGCCCGCCACGCAACCTTGCCCGGCTGACCCGGCGTGGATCAGGGGCCGCCGGGAAACCAACACGATGCCGCAATGGGCGGGCTCATGCTGGTATTACTTGCGTTTCCTGGATCCGCGAAATGACGCCGCACTGGCCTCGCCGGCCGCCTTGCGCTACTGGGGCACGCCGGACTTGTACGTCGGCGGCGCCGAGCACGCCGTCCTTCACCTGCTCTATGCACGATTCTGGCACAAAGTGCTGTATGACCTCGGAGTGGTGCCCGGCCACGAGCCATTCACCAAGCTTTTCCACCAAGGCATCATCCTTGGCGAGGACGGCGAGAAAATGTCCAAGAGCCGCGGCAACGTGGTCAGCCCGGACACCATTATTGCCTCGCACGGCACCGACACCTTACGGCTCTACCTGATGTTCCTTGGTCCCCTTGAGGCAACCAAGCCTTGGAGCATGCAGCAGATCGAAGGAGTGCATCGTTTTCTGCAGAAGGTCTGGCGGGTGTGCCTTGCCGCCGACGGCACGATCAACCCGCGTATCGCCGTCGATGCGCCGGAAACCGACGACCTCGAGAAACTTCTTCACTTCACGATCCGGAAAGTCGGAGAGGACATTGAAGGCCTTCGCTTCAATACCGCGATCTCCCAAATGATGACCTTCGTGAACGAGCTCCAAAAGTCCGCCCCGGTCAGGCGCGGCTCGCTGCTGAAGTTCCTGCAACTGCTCGCGCCGTTTGCGCCCCATGTCAGCGAGGAGCTGTGGGCGCGCCTTGGCGAGACTTCGTCGATCGCGCTGTCGTCATGGCCGGCCTTTGACCCGGCCAAACTGACCACCACCCAGGCCAAGCTGGTTTTCCAGATCAATGGGAAGCATCGGGGCGATCAACTCGTGCCCGTTGGCCTCTCGCAGGAAGAAGCTTTGGAGACCGCCCGTCGCCATCCCAAAGCCGCGCCTTATCTGGAAGGAAAAATAATCAAGCGAGTGGTTTACGTGCCCGGAAAAATCATCAACATTGTGGTAGCGGATTAGCTCGAAAAGCACTTGCAATTCTAGGGTGAAACCCCTAGAACCGGGGATATAAAATCGTCCCTTTAGTCAAAATTTTAATAACGCCATGACCTCAAGCCGTTTGCATAGACATTATTCTTTCTTATGTCTGCCCGTGACCATTGCCGCGGCCCTTGTCTTAGGGGTCAGTCCGACCGTTTCGAATGCTGCGACCAAGAAGAATCCAACGAGCAAGATTTTCGTGTCTGACGTCGACGGGCAAGCCGAGATCAATACGGGCGAGAAAATCGAGGATCTTGAGAAGAAATCAGTGCACACTGCCGAGGGGACGACCATCGAGACAAAAAAAATCGAGGATGAAAAGCAGAAGGAGAAAAACACATCGTCGATGGTCTTCTCGAACGGGACCGGCATATTTGTTGATACGGACACCAAGATTGAAGTGAAAAAATTCATCCAGGAACCGTTCTCCCCTAACCGCACGGACATGGATGTTGAGCCTTCGATTTCGCAGACTCAGGCGTTTGTCGCGCGGGGCAGTATCGGCCTGTGTTCAAGCAAGCTGGTGGCCGGCAGCAGCATGGTTTACCAGACGGCCCTTGGCTCGGTCAACGTCCGCGGCCGCAAGGTTGTCATCGAGGCAAACGACAAGTATACGAAGGTTTCCATGCTTGAAGGTGAAAGTACCATTCGCGGCGGAACGGGCAGCAACATCGACCTGGGCGGCCAGCCTTTGCATGAGGGTCAGCAGGCAATCATCCAACAGGGCGCCCCCGGCGAGCCGCCCATCGTCCGGATTGCGACCATTCCTCCGGCCGAAATGAGCTCGCTGGACGACAAAGCCTCAATGGCCTGCATGGCCAAGAAGACCGTGTATTTTCAAGCCACTGAGAAAAATACCGGCGCCCCGGCCGGGCAAAAAGCGAGTTCGGAAGCCGGAACCGGGCCCGCCCCCTCTGAGCCGGTAACGGCCTTCGACAATGCCGGCCAGCCCACGACCGTCCAGGAGATCGTTCCCGTTGAGGTCGTGCCCGTCAATCTGCCGGTCCAATATACTGTAAGCCCGGCCAGACTTGGGCCCTGATCGTCTTCTCGGCCTTCTTCCGTCTCCATGGGCCTACTTCGACCACTCCGCGCCGGGATCGCGGTTCTGCTTTCGTTTGGCATTGCTCTCCTGCCGGTGCACGCGCTCGTAAGCCTCAATGACGGCAGAGATAAGATCTTCATCAACACGTCTGTCTCGACGGGTTACGACTCCAACCTTTTTGCGAATTCGTCCGGCGGCGGTGATTACTCCTACAGCCTCAACCTCGGCCTGGAATACATCCGCCACGCCGGCTTGATCGGCATGGACGCCAGCGTCGCCATCGATGCCAACCGATACGGCAAATACACGAACGAGAATTTTCAGAATCCCACCTTCCGCACCGAGTTTACCAAGCAAAGCGGGCGAACCACCGGCTCCCTCGTCCTCAGTGCCGTCCGCCAAAGTCGGGCCGACACCGCCGCCAATATCCGCGACGTCTCCTGGAACTACAATGCGGGCCTGAATCTCAAGTATCCGGTAATCGAGCGATACTCCCTTTCGGGCAATGTGGCATTTTCCCAAACCGACTACGTCGACAATCCGGCACTGGTGAACCTTTCCTCGTACTCCGCCGGCCTCGATCTCTTTTACGTCTACACCACCGATCGGGACCTGCTTGCCGGTTATCATTTTCAGGAGAACGAGACCTCCGCCAACTCCAAGACCTACGACCATTCATTCACCGCCGGCATTTCCGGCCGGATCTTTTGGCTATTTCATGGGGCATTGCGTGCAGGCTATTCGATCCATGACCCCGTTGGATCCTCGGACCAGAGTTACGGCAGCTGGACCGCCAACGGCAGTGCAGGTTGGAATCCGACCAAGCGCCTGACTGTCACCGGCCAGCTGAGCAAGGCCGTGGGCACGACCTCGACCGATGTCTCCGTCGACACCCTTGCCACTTCCGTCGACGCCCAGTACGCGGTGAATTCCAAGACGGCTTTCGACCTTGGAACCGGCTTGAGCCAAAGCCGTTTTCTCGGCCGGCTGGGCGGCGGGCGCCACGATGTGAACTGGAATTGGAACTTCACGTTCAACCGGACGCTCACTAACCGTCTTAAGTTTTCGTTCAGTTATACTTTCGCTGAAAACTGGTCGACCGTAAGTTTTTCCGACTTCGTCCAGCAGTCCGTCACCATGTCGCTTGCCTCCCGCTTTTAAACACACTCCGTCATGAAACCGCACGCCCTACGTCTCCTCCGCCAAGTTCTCGGCGTCGGCCTGTTGCTTGGCGCCCTGGCCGGTCCGGTCCGCGCCGAAGACAAAGATTCGGGTGCTGCGCCAGCGGACAAGGTCGTGGCCCACTCGCTCACCACCAACGACAAGTTGAACATTGTGGTCGTCCAGGAACCGGGGCTCACGCTGGTCTCCCGCATCAATGCCAGGGGGACCGTAAATCTCACCTTTGTCGGAGAGGTGCACGTGGCCGGCCTGACCGTCAAGGAGGCCCAGAAAGTCATCGAAGACGCGTACCGCGATGGCCGTTACCTCCGTAATCCGCAGGTCATCATCAATGTCGAGGATTATGCCCCACGGGAGGTCTTTATTTCCGGCGAAGTCCGTTCCCCGGGGAAATACACGCTGCCGATCGAGCAGCTGATGACCATCGACGAGCTGGTGCTCAAGGCCGGCGGATTCACCGACTCGGCCAAGGGGAGCGCCGTCAAGGTCACCCGCAAGCTGGACGACGGCAGCACCACGGTGATTGGACCGGTCGACGTGGAAAGCATTATCAAGGGCCGCAAGGGCTCCACCACCCCACTGGTATTGCAGCCCGGCGATTCAGTCGTGGTCGATCAGCGCATTTTCTAACTTCAATCCCGTGTCCATGTCCGAGCCTCCCGCCAAGCCTCCTGTTCCACCACCCAACGCCGCTTCCGGCTTCGGGGACAAGGACGACAACGTCATCGAGCGCCGCTCCCTCCGCGATTATTACATAATCCTGCGCGAACGCATCTGGATCGCGTTGCCGCTGGCACTGCTGGTTTCGATCGGGCTGGGGTATTATCAGTCCCGCGATACGCCGATGTACCAGGCTACGGCCACGATGCAGTTTGAGAAGCCCGAGCGCGTCGTCACCACGCAGGGCGTGACCGACCCCTCGATCACCTCGGAAATCGACCTCAACACCCACATTCAGGTCCTCCGCAGCGGCAACCTGCGCGCCAAGGTTGTAGCATCTCTGACACCCGAGGAAATCAAGATCCTGCAGCGGCCGTTCCTGAAAGATCTGGCCCCCGGAGCCGCACCACCCTCCCCAGCCGGTCTCCTCGGGAACGTCAGCGTCGACGCGGTTCGCAACAGCTTCCTCATCATTATCACGGTGCAGCACCAGGACCCGGTGGCTGCCGCGCTGGTGGCAAACCGCTTTGTCGAACAGTTCATGCAGCGGCTCCGGGAGCAGATGAGCGGTACCAACGAGGACGCCGTGGAGCAGCTGAACAAGGCGGCGGACCGGCTGCGCGCCGAATCGGCGGCCAAGGATCAGGCGCTCCAAAGCTACATGAAGGCGAACAACCTCGGCACTTCGCTCGATGCCACGACCAACACCATCAAGTCGCGCCTCATTGCCATAGATACCGAGCGGACCAGGGCCCACCTCGAGGTCCTCGCGTTGCAGAACCAATTCGACCAGATTCAGGCCTACCAGCGCGACGGGAGGAACCTCTTCGAAATCACGGTCATCGCAAACTACGGCAACATCCCGATGCTGCGGAACCAGCTTGCCACGCTCGAAAGCACGCAGCTCGAGCTCGCCGAGCGCTACCTTGAACGGCATCCGGAGATGATCCGCATTGCGAATCAGATCAGCACGGTTACCGACCAGCTCGACCGGGCCAAGGCCCTCGCGATTGCCGATCTCAAGACCAGCCTCGAAAAGGCCCGAGAAAACGAACAGTCGCTCAACCAGGAATACGCCAAGAACGAGCAGGCCAACCAGCACCTCCGCGATCTCTCGGTGGAGTTTGACCGCCTCCAGCAGGACGCCGATTCCGCCAAGCGCGCGTTCCAGGAGATCCTCGACCGCAAGAACCAGACGACGACGCTCAAGAACATCGAGAAGATCCCGCTGCATCCGCTCGACAGCGCTGTGCCGCCCGGCGGTCCGTTCTCACCCAACCTCGGCCGGATCGTCAAGACCTGCACCGGCCTCGGCCTGATTGTTTTCGTCGGTGTGGCGGTAGGCCTGAGTTTCATCGACGACCGGATCAAAAGCGCGTGGGACGTCGAGCACTTCATCGGCGTGAATCTGCTCGGCATCATCCCGGACTTGTCCGCGATGAAGGACGACGAAAAATACACGCTGGTCCTCAATAACAACCAGGCCCCGGGGGTGGAGTCGTTCCTGAGTGTCTACAGCGCCGTCAAGATTCACTCCAAGCTCGATTTCCCGAAGTCGATCCTCGTCACCAGCACGATTCCCGGAGAGGGCAAGACCCTCATCTCCTGCAACCTCGCCGGCAGCTTCGCCCGGCACGGCAAGAAGACCCTGCTGGTAGACTGCGACCTCCGCCGGCCGATGCTGCACCGGCATTTCAAACAGCAGAACAATGCCGGTCTCATCCAGTGGTTCGAGAATGGCGCCAATGTTGAGGGCAACCTCAGCACCGATCCCACCCTCGGGATCATCAAGGTGAGCGAAAACCTCTCCCTGCTCTGCTCTGGCGGCCGCTCCAAGGGGCCCACCGCCATCCTGGAGAGTCCGGCCTTTGCCCAGCTGATCCAGCGCCTCAAGCGCGAGTACGACCTCGTCGTGGTTGATTCACCTCCACTGGGCGCTGTCACGGACAGCCTGCTGATCGCCGAGCGCACTGACGAGGTCATCTACGTGTGCCGTTTCAACCGGGCCTACCGAAAGCACATCCGGATGTACATCAAGGCGCTCCGCAGCGGTCGGAACGAAATCCTTGGCGTCGTGCTCAACGGACTGTCTCCGCGGCGCATCGAGTATTACTCCAATTACCGTTACTACCGGAGCTACAAGAAATATTACGGTGCGCAGACCTAGCGCGACCGCTGGCCTTCAGCCGGCATCCAAGACCCGTGTATTTCCGGCTTCAGTCCGGCGCCACCCCCGCCAATCCTCGTTTTCGTGCCCGAACTTTCCGCCTTTCTCCCCGGCAACTACCGCGCCGACCGGCCCATCGCGCTGATTGCCGGCCAGGGCGTCTACCCCCGGCTCATGGCGGAAGCTATTCGGCGCGCAGGCCTGCCCCTGCGGCTGATCGCCTTCGAGGAGGAGACCGCGCCGGATCTCATCGCCTCCTTCCCCGAGGCCGAGCGTATCACCCTGCTGGTCGGTCAACTGGGCCGGATGCTGCGGAGCATCGAGCGGTTCGAAGCCGGTTATGCCGTCATGGCCGGCCAGATCTCGCCGCGCCGCCTCTTCAAGGGCCTGCATCCCGACCTCAAGGCCGCGAAGATCCTGTTTTCGCTCAAGCGCCGCAACGCCGAGACCATCTTCGGGGCCATCGCAGGCGAAATTGAGGCGATCGGTGTACGGCTGCTCGATGCCCGGGCCTTCCTGGATGATCAGCTTGCCACGGCGGGCTGTATGACGAGTCGAAAATTCCCCGTTGAGGCGGAATATCTCGAACACGGGATTAACATAGCTCGGGAATGCGCCCGGCTCGACATCGGCCAGGGTTGCGTCGTGCGCAAGGGCACCGTGCTCGCCGTCGAGGCATACGAGGGCACGGACGAAATGCTTCGGCGCGCCGGCGGACTGAGGGCCGACGAGGCCCTGTTCGTCAAGGCAGTGAAGCCCCGGCAGGATTATCGCTTCGATGTGCCCTGTTTCGGGCTGCGCACACTCGAAACCATGCGCGAGTCGCGCCTCGCCGCTGCGGCGCTCGAGGCCGGCAAGGTCATCATGCTCGACCGGCCCGCCGTGCTCACCCAGGCAAAGACGTGGGGCATCAGTCTGGCCGGGTTCTAGGCCGGAGCCGCGCCCGTGCGGCTCCGCGGCTACCGAGCCTCGGTAGCGGGTCAGTTTGAGAGATCTTGATAGGCCGCGAGCTTACTCGCGCTCTCATCGCGCCTGCAAGCAGGTGTCTCAGGGGGCAAACGGACCCACTGCCCGAGCTTCGCCCAGCTTGCGCTTTGACCGCCCATCCCGCACATTTTTTCGCCATGCAAAACGACGTCGTTGCCGTGACCATCAAGGGAGTGATGCCTCACTCCAGCAGCTGCGCCGTTTTCCTGGGCACCGACGAGAAGACTTTTGTCATCTCGGTCGACCATTTCGTGGGCAATGCCATCCAGGCCACCCTCAACGGCGTGAAGCGCGAGCGTCCGCTCACGCACGACCTGATCGGGAGCCTGCTCCTCGGCTTCGGCGCCAAGCTCGACCACATCGTGATCAACGACGTCAACAACGGCACCTTTTTCGCCCGGATCATCCTGTCGATGGAAAACGAGCTTGGAAAAAAGATCGTCGAGCTCGACGCCCGGCCCAGCGACTCGATCGTCCTCGCCCTGCAGCAGAAGCGGCCGATCTTCGCCGCGCGGGCGGTTTATGAGGCGGTCGAGGACATGACGGAGTTCCTCGAGCGCGTGCTCAAGCAGCAGGCCGAGGAGCGCGAGGAAACCGGCGAGGAGTGACTGCATGGAACTCCCACGTTCCGGCCGGCATCACCTCGCGCCGCTTCCCGCCGGCCAGCAACCCGGCGGCC